>Ga0209049_1000001_pt1 | contig 80203 bp, 72 predicted proteins | sample WorMetulBAHAMAS2_FD_187398 | JGI IMG/M metagenome (GOLD analysis project Ga0209049, IMG submission 187398) | Marine gutless worms symbiont microbial communities from Max Planck institute for Marine Microbiology, Germany - Olavius ullae BAHAMAS.2... | ecosystem: Host-associated > Annelida >...
CTCTTAAATTCCGCGTCGTAGCGACGCCTCTTCGATACACTCATAGTTAATACCTCATTCTAATGAATTCGGTCTTAACTAACAGTCTGAATTTTCAAGGCAGGTTCAGATTGCCATTTCCAGCATTGCTGCTCCCACCAGGGCTGCTTGGGTTCGAGCAACCTAGAAGGAACAGGGACATCACTACACCTATTATCCACAGTTTCTTCATTTCATCATACTCCTCATCGCTGAAGATATGCGCTATTATACCTTAGCTCTTGCGTGAATGTAAAGGGAATTTTGGGGATTACTGCAGGTATCCCGATAGCTAATGCCTTATCGGGGCGAAGCACAGTTGGCGGATAGATTCTTGGGGTGCGCTATGAGTTCCTATCGAAAGGGCTCAATCTGTATTTTCAAGGCATCGCCGCTACCCTGCTCAATCATTTTCATTCCGGTGGCCAATTCATCGAGGCCGAGCCTATGCGAAACTAACCGGGATACATCGATGCTTCCCGACATGAGCATTCTGATGGCTTGATATGAGTTTCGAAGCGACGTAAAGGATGAGAGAATGGTTAAGCCCTTACGGAATATGGGGAACGCGGGTACGTCGAATCTTCCATCCTGTGGCGGCACGCCAAAGAGGAGTATCTTGCCGCCATGCCTCGCGTAATCGATGGTCTTGGCCATCACTCCCGGCACACCGGTCGCGTCGATAACGACATCGAATGAATCGCTTGGAATCCCATCAAACGACTCCCGTGTGTGCTCAGCGCCATAATCGGCGGCGAGGCGCAGCCGAGCGGCATTCCGATCAACCTGGGTGATTTCCGATACGCCATTGCCGCGGACTGACTGTGCCAGCAGTATGCCAACGGGGCCTGCCCCGATTATCAGAACCCGATCGCCCATTCGTATTCCACAACGTTCAATGCCATGCAGCACACAGGAGAGGGGCTCAACGAAGGCGCCGGCCTGGAAAGGAAGCTCGGCGATGGGAAAAACCGCCTTCTCCGGGACAACAACGAACTCGGCCATCGCGCCTGGAATCAGGACACCGATAGCCTTCCAGTTTTCGCAGTAGTTCTGCCGGTTCTCAAGGCATGCCGGACAGTTATCGCACGCGATATTCGGCTCAACCGCGACGGCGTCTCCAATCTGAAAGCGGGTGACATCCGAGCCCATGGCCGAAACAACACCGGCGAATTCATGGCCCGGTATAATGGGATAGTCTCCCACATAATCGCCGTGGAATATATGGATATCCGTGCCGCAGATGCCCGATGCTCTCACCTCGATGAGTAGCTCACCGGGGCCGGGCACCGGCCTGGGAATTCTCTTGACAACAACCGTTCCCGGCTTTTCGATGAATGCCGCCCTCATAGCCCTCCTTGCACAGCACCCACCGTCAGGCCTCTCACCAGAGCTTCCGGGGCAATCCAACCGGGAGCCATGGCCGGATGAATGGCAGCGGTGGACGCGGCCGATAGCTGAGCTCCCCATTGATCCAGCTGCCCTCGGAAAGGGCCATACGCGCCTGAAAATGTGGCTGTCGTCATGATACCAGACAGGGTGCTCTCACCGTAGTACGGAGGCGCAGCCCCACCTTGCCGGATTCCATCCGAAAAAACGCCCGCGACGGCATGAAATCCCACGATGGGCAAGGCATGCCCATCTATAAGGTAGTTCTCTTTCGGAGACCTCTCCCTACCGCCTCAATCCTCCGGCGCGCGGATCGAGTGATCGATAGCATCGCTCCCTGATAATCAGTGTATATACTTATCCGTCAGAAGTCAATACCATGATTGAAACAGTTACATGAAATAGTCAACAAGCCAGCGCCGCGAGGCAAAACAACCGGAAACTAAGGGCTGGTGTTAGTGCTGCCAACGCGTTAGGATGAGATGAAGGAATTTTGAAATGGACGACATGAAGAATAAGGCTCTTGCCTACCACGAAATGAATGGCAGGCCCGGGAAAACCGAGGTGCTTCCCACCAAGCCATGCACCACCGCCGAGGAGCTCTCATTGGCCTATTCCCCCGGCGTCGCTCATCCGGTGTTGGAAATCGACGACAACGAGGAAAACGTCTATCGCTACACGGACAAGGGCAATCTGGTGGCCGTTATCTCCAACGGTACGGCCATTCTCGGCCTGGGCGACCGGGGCGCCCTCGCGTCCAAGCCGGTGATGGAGGGAAAGGGGGTGCTTTTCAAGAGATTTGCCGACATCGATGTGTTCGATATCGAGTTGGATACCAAAGACCCCCGAAAAATCATCGAGATTGTCCGCATCCTGCAGCCTACCTTCGGCGGTGTCAACCTGGAAGACATCGGCGCGCCCGACTGTTTCGAAATTGAACGAACCCTGATTGAGGAATGCGATATTCCCATTTTCCACGACGACCAGCACGGCACCGCTATCATCTGCACCGCCGGTGTTATCAACGCCGCCGAGTTGACGGGACGAAGGCTGGAGGAGTCGAAGGTCGTTTTTAATGGCGCGGGTGCCGCGGGCATTAGCTGCGGCAAGATGTTCATCGATGCCGGTGTGAAAAAGGAAAACATCCTGATGTGTGACAGCAAGGGGGTTATCGGCGATAATCGGCCCAAACTATCCGAGGAGAAGACCCTGTTCTCTACCGACCGCCCCGAGCGAACCTTGGCCGAGGCCGTGAAGGGCTCCGATGTCTTCATCGGTCTGTCGGTTCGGGATGTATTAAGCCCCGATATGCTTCTCACTATGAACAAGAATCCCATCGTTTTTGCCATGGCCAATCCGAATCCGGAAATCGCCTACCCCCTGGCCAAGGAAACCCGGAACGATGTGATTATGGGTACCGGCCGCTCGGATTATCCCAACCAGGTGAACAATGTCCTGGGCTTTCCTTTCATTTTTCGGGGTGCCTTGGATGTCCGCTCCAGCAAAATTTCCGAAGGCATGAAGATGGCGGCCGCCATGGCCCTGGCTGCCCTGGCCAAGGAGCCGGTTCCCGATGAAGTGCGCAGGGCCTACGGAAGGGATTTCAGCTTCGGCCCGGAATATGTGGTGCCCAAACCCTTCGACCCCCGCGTTATCGAGTGGGAGGCCGTGGCCGTGGCCAAGGCCGCGTGTGCCGAAGGATTGGCGGCCAAACCCATTACCGACTGGGAGGGGTACGCCGCCACTCTCCGCAAGAGAATGAGGAAGTTCTGGGAATAAGAGCCCCTCAGGGCTTTCTCGCGATGCCGCGGGAAACACAGCCAGAGGCCATCACAGTGGGAATTCAGTATCCTTCATCGTGAGTGCTTTCGCCCCCTTCACATATTGCCGCGATGGACGATATGCCGACACCGAGTCTGTCGGCACCCATGTCCACGAACATCTTCGCTCGCTCAAAATCGCGAATACCGCCGGAGGGCTTCACCTTGATTCTGCCCCCCGACACTGTGAGCATCTTCGCGACAACTTCCTCTGTCGCGCCGCCGGAAGCGAATCCCGTGGATGTCTTAACGAAATCGGCTCCGGCGCGAATCGCAGTTTCGGTTGCCATCTCTACTTCATCGAGGGTAAGTTCGGAGGCTTCTAGAATAACCTTCAAGGTGACAGAAGCTTCCTTGCAGGGCAGAACAACGGCCTTGATGTCAGATTCCACCCAATCCCATTCCCCGGACTTGATGAATCCGTAGTTCGCGACCATGTCGATTTCCTTGACGCCGCGCTTGATATACTCGCCGGCTTCCAGAGCCTTTACTTCACTGAGCCCACAGCCATGGGGAAAGCCAAGCACAACCGAAACCGCCGTATCCGTCCCCTCGCAGATTCGCGTGGCCACATCGATGTCGCAGGGGCGGACGCACACCGTCTTCGACCGATGTTTCACCGCGAGAGCAATCGCCCGCATGGCGTCTTCTCTGCTCATACCGGGCTGCAGCACGGCGCTGTCCAGATAACGGTTAATGGGTTCCTTCATTTCAACCACCTAGGTAACGACTCAGGCGTCATAGCCGCTATGATTGTATAGGGCATGCCCCTTGTCAAGATAATCCTTCATGTTATCCATGGCTAGAGCTCTTCGAAACCGTCGAGAGTCGTCGTATGGATGTAGTTCATCAGCGCCATATCGCCGATGCGACTGGCCTCAAGAAGGCGACGAATTTCAGCATATTCCTTTTCGATGCCCAGAATCTCATCGAACATGAGAGGATTCTCTTTTCGGTTCTTATTATGAATTCTCGCGATGAGATAGGGGGTGAATTCCAGCCATGTATGGATGGCCACCGCTGACTGAAAGATTACATGATCTTCGCTTTCAGGGGGAATCTCCTGGCGGGTTTTGAGCAGGGCCTTGCCGAGGATAATCGCCAATTCGCGCGCTTTCTCGGGGTCGGTCCCCGTCTCAAGGGCCTGGCGTGCCTGGGAGATTTTATCGGCGACGGGCATGGAGTATCGTTCGAGAAACAGAATGACGCTATTGAGGTTGTCTTTTTCTTTGCTGTCCAGGAGGAAGGTCTCATAGGAACTGAGCGAAAATCCCGAGGGGAATAGACGGTCCCGTATCAGAAGAGCCTGGGCATCGTACTGATTCTGTCTTATGTAGAGCCGTGCCATCGTATCGGAAAGCGATGCGCCCCAGGCTTCGGGGTCGATGAAGAAAATCGCCGCGTCCTGCATGGCCATGCAGAGGATGGAATAGGCCATGGCGGGATGGGTCTTCCAGGTGTCGAGGAGCCTATGCGTGACGATGATGTTGGCGACAGTCTTCTCAGGCTCGGCGAAGAAACGCGCGCCACCGAGGCGAATGTCCGATACCGGATCGATGGTAAATCGAAGAGCGCCTTCGTTGATGGCGGCGCCGACAATTCTCCAGGCATTCCCGGCGATATCATCGACATCATCATCCAGCGGAACGGCCAGAACTTCCTGATAGCCTTCGAGCATCTCGACGAGTCGCCGGTCGTAGTTGACCTCATTATCCTGGGCGGCGGCAGTGAACGCGAAGCGTGTCAGAATCAGTAGGATCAGGATTAGTCGACGCGAGTGGCGCTGAGTCATGGTTTCCTCCGTGATTTCAGGATGACAATACGGGTGAGTTTTCGCAAGAGGGCAATGTTCTATTGGGGTTTCGGGATGGATTGGCGGTTTTGGAAGAAAACGATGGAAAACACCGTTGAATCGCATAATAATTATCGTGTGATTGTTTATAAGCTTCCGATCATATTGTTTCTCAAAGCCTCATGAGGGTGTGTAAGCAATGCTGTCCAATTAGGCGGATGACGCCGGCACAGTGGTCTCCATTTAAGGAACATCGCCGCGGCCTTCTTAAGCTGCCACGAGATAGCGGAGTAAGAAAACAATGAAAATACATAGATTTCCCAGATATCTTGACCACCCCCATCTACTTAGGCGACAATACGCCCATGATTTTCGAGGACGTGCATTCGCTTTTTATCGTTTTCTCTGCTACCGTCCTCGACGCCGGAGGAAACCGCAGTCAATCCTGAAATCGTGAATTGACGACGGGTTCTTCCGGTTTTGGAAGAACCCGTTTTTTTTGGGGAGTATTATTCGCATGATCGACAAATTGCGCAATCTCGAGCTGGCCTTCGAAAAGGGACTCAAGGCCACGAAGACGGAAGCGAATCTCGCCGATCTGAAAGCACGTTTTCTCGGGAAAAACGGCGAATTGAGTCTGATTCTCAAATCCCTGGGCACAGTGGCGCCGGAGGAAAGAAAGGCTCTCGGGCAGGTGGCCAACGAACTGAAACGGCGCCTTACACGCAAGTTGGAAGAGGCCCATAGCGCCATCGAACGGGCGATGATCGATGAGAAACTGGCCGCCGACTGGACGGATATCACGCTTACCGATTCCCTCAGGGCGGGGACTGTCCACGCGGCGGGTCTGCATCCTATCAGCATTGTCCAGAGAGAATTGGAGGACATCTTCCTCTCCATGGGTTTCGACATATTGGATGGCCCTCACATCGAAAACGACTTTTACAATTTCACCGCCCTGAACATAGGTGAAACCCACCCGGCCCGGGACATGCAGGACACATTTTGGTTTAGAGACTTAAAACATCTCTTGCGCACCCACACCTCCACTATACAAATCCGCGGCATGGAGGAGAAGAAGCATCCCCCGTTCCGCTTTGTGGCTCCCGGCAAGGTGTTCCGCTGCGAGGCCACCGACGCATCACATGAGGCGGTGTTTCATCAGATGGAGGGCATGCTCATAGGCAGCGACATCAGCGTCGGCCATCTCATCTATTTCGAGAAAACCCTTCTTTCGGAAATCTTCCATAAAGACGTGAAGATCCGCCTTCGCCCCGGATTCTTTCCCTTCGTGGAACCGGGTTTTGAGTTGGACATTCATTGTCTTATCTGTGACGGCATCGGCTGCAAGGTCTGCAAGCAGACTGGCTGGGTGGAACTCCTTCCCTGCGGCATGACCCATCCCAATGTTATCAGTCACGGTGGTATCGATCCCGATCAGTACAACGGATTCGCTTTCGGTCTCGGCCTGGATCGCCTGGTGATGATGCGCTACGCGATCAACGACATTCGGCTCATGCACAGTGGGAATCTGGATTTCAGTCGGCAGTTTGCCAGCTGCTAGGATGAGTATATGAGAATTTCTGTCAATTGGGTTCAAGATTTTGTCGATCTCCCTGGAAATCTGAGTGATAGGGAATTCGCCGAACGCGTCACTATGGCTGTCTGCGAGGTGGAGAACTACCATCGCGCCCATTCCATGTTCACCAAGGTAATCGTCGCCTCGGTGGATAAGGTTGTGCCTCATCCCGATGCGGATCAGCTGCGTCTAGCCACGCTTAGTTTAGGAGCTGGGAAACAGGCCACGGTGGTATGCGGGGCAGCAAACTGCCGAGAGGGAATCAAGGCCGCCTATGCCGCGTCGGGCACTCCCTTTCCCGATGGCTTCACCCTGGAATCCAGGAAGATTAGGGGCATCCTTTCTGAGGGCATGCTGTGCAGTGAGCGAGAGCTGGGTGTTTCCGACAATCACGATGAATTGATGGAACTGAACGCCGATGCGCCGCTGGGACTAACACTGGATTTGGCTCTTGGGGACCATGCTCCGGATGACGATCTGATTCTGGACATCGATAACAAGTCTCTCACACATCGCCCCGATCTTTGGGGCTGCTATGGAATGGCCAGAGAATTCGCCGCAGTCTTCGATAGACCCTATAATGACCGTTTTGACAGGGGCTGGGCCGACGCGCTGAAAGAGAAAATCGCCAGGGACGCAAAACAGCAAGCCCCGATAACACTTCATGTCGATACAGACTCATCCAACCTGGGATTTCTAGGGCTGACGGTGAAGGGCGTCGTTGTAGGCTCCAGTCCCGAATGGATGCGGCGCCGGCTCAGTGTGGCCGGCATGCGTCCGATTAACTCCATTGTCGATATTTCCAACTATGTGATGTTGGAACTGGGGATACCCAATCACATCTTCGATGTTTCCAGAATACGCGGTGGGAAAATCATCGTGAAGAGGGCGGGAAAGGATCGAGTCTTTACCACGCTTGACGAGCACGAGCGTCACCTGATTGCTTCGGATACCCTGGTTTGCGATGCCGAAAGACCCTCGGCCATTGCCGGTATCATGGGCGGTTTGGAGAGTTCGATCGCCGCGGATACGACGGGAATCATGATTGAGGTGGCCAATTGGCGTGATGCGGAGGTGCGGCGGGCCAGTACACGCCTGGGACTGCGGACCGACGCGTCTCAGCGCTATGAGAAAGGCCTGGACAGCCAGCAGCTGGAGAAAACCCTACTGCGCATCTACGAGTTGGTGATGGAGACGAATCCCGACGCGAGGGCTGTGGGCGGCATTCAATCGGCCAACATGAGCAGCCCGGAGAAGCTCGTCATCGAAACCAGCCCGGCGCGCATCGCCAGGGTGCTCGGGATGGATGTCGAGGAGAAGAGATTTTACTCTATTTTAGAGTCTTTGGGCTTCGATGTCAAGCCCCCCTCAACCGCGCGTGATACGCGTAGCGTAATGCGTCAAGTTACCGTTCCAACCTGGAGGTCAACAAAGGATGTGGAATATGAGGTGGACATCATCGAGGAGATCGGCCGCGTCATCGGCTATGACAGCATAGTCCCAAAGAGTCCGTCTCACAACATCGAGGTATTGAGGCTATCACCGGGGAAGCGTATGCATCGCCGGGTCCAGGACTTTCTGGTATTACGGGGTAGGGCTCTTGAGGTGTTAACCTATCCCCTGGTGGGCGAGCGGCTCCTGGACAGGGCGCAATGGCCGGTGAAAAACGAGGGACTGATTCTGGCCAACCCCCTTTCGTCGGATCACGATCGAATGCGCCCCAGTCTGCTGCCCAGCCTACTTGAGGCCGCGGCGAACAACCGAAAGGAGCACGAGTGCTTTCGCATCTTCGAGATTGGGCGGAGTTATGCCGATTTGGGAGGAGAGCCTTTTTCCCGCGATCTTCATCAGATAGGGATTGTTTTCCAGGAAGCGGTAAAGAACCCCATCGTGGCTCTTATCGATGTCACCGAGGCCCTGTTCTCCTACCTGTCTCTTCCCTGCCGCCTCATTCCGGCCGATCGTACTCGGGATTATCCTTTGCTTCCCGGCTCTTGGGCCGGTTCTCATCCCCACGAAATGGTGGCGGTAGAAGTGATGGGGAAATCTCGGGGAGTTGTGCTCTCACTTCATCCCCAGGTGGCCCACGCTTTCAAAATTAAGGGGCGTACAGCGATGGCTGTTCTGGATATCACCGATCTGATGCGTCTTCAGACGAAGGATGAGAGGGTTTTCAGGCCATTGAGCCGTTTCCCCGGATCGGAATTCGATCTTACGGTGGTGGCGCCCCCGGATGCTTATGCCGCCGATGTGCTGGCCGTGTTGAGAAATCTGAACATGAAGGAGATTCGCGGCGTTGGAATTCTGGATGTATTTCCGTTGGGAGAGGCGGGGAAGGCGCTGACTATCCGTATCGATTTCCGCGATCCGGAGAAAACCCTGGATGCCGAATTCATCAAAGAGGCTGAAGGGAAGATTATTTCTGTGCTGGAAGAAGGGGGCTATCCTTTGCGGAGATAGGGCAATGGGCAGGCAGCATTGTCTCATCCATCAATGGCCATACAGCAGGCTTCGGGGCGGTACTGCTTTCCATATAGAACCCGATACTCGGAGAATTGACGATAACTTTCGCCGCTGACTGATAATTCATTTGCGTTTTGGGCCGACCAGAAGGCATAATACCTCCATGACTTCTCAACGACAGCATGGCATTCGAATTCTCTCAATGGAGAGCATAATTATCATCATTTCGTTAATCTTCGCGGGACTCGGCGCGTATCTTCTCTGGAGCAATCTATGGCCCGCCTCCCGTAGCAATGTTGACGTAATGGAGCAGCGGCTAAGAAATCTGGAACGGCTGAAAACGGTTTCCCAGAGATACCGTTCGGTGATTTTCGTCCAGGAGAAACGTTTCCTGCTCGGGAGGAAGCAGGTGCTGTTCACCTTGGAGTACGAGGTGACAGCAGGTGTGGATTTTTCCCGGGGTGTAGAAATCAAGCCCATGCCGAATAGAAGCGTTATGGTGAGAATGCCGAGGGCGGAGATATTCTCATCCGATGCCGATGAAACCACCATCCGGGAGATGTTTCTCCATGAGAGCGCGTTCTTCAATCCGGTAAGAATGGGAGATTATATGCCGCAGGTAATAGCTCAAGGGGAGGCGAACAGAGACGCGGCCCTGGAAAGTGGTATTCTGAATCGAGCCGAAGCCAATGCCCAATTGGCGATTATCAGGGCCCTACAGTTGGCCCAAATACAGAACATCACTTTTGGCCCGCCGCTCAGCTTCGGATCCGCCGATGGCTAAGAAACGACGATTGCTGCTCATACTGCTGTTTTTTGTTCTCTCCATAGCCCTCCTCTATACAGCCATTGTCTTTGGTTCAAACCGTCGGGTGTTTGGCCGCTTATTCGCCCCTTCAACATCCGCCTCTTCCTGGTCGGTACTCGAGGGAATTCGCTCTCTCAGCGAGCTGGAGAGTGCCGTATACGAGATGCAAGTGGTATTCCCCTTCGATTTCGCGGGGGAAGCGAACTGGAAATACCTGAAAAAACAGTACGATTCGGACCGCCGGCTGTTCGCGAAGAAATCGGATCCGGCATGGCATCCCGATGGAATACTGGCGCCTGAGTGGCAGCACGCCGGGATATACGCGCTTTCCCGCCAGATTGGTATCGATCCCGGCCGACCCGATTACCGCTTCGTGGTTATTACAGTAAGCATATCCGCCGGCGTGGATGTGGATGCGTGGCTCGATGATTTCGAGGGACCCCTAGATGAGCTGGAAGGCATCCGTGTAGGCAGCGATGAGGAGGGCCGAAAATGGCTCGCGATACCGGCCCCGCCAATCGAAATAATCTCCTTCGTTGTTCACGACTTGGACGCGTCCGCCGGCGGCTTTCCCGATGTGGCACTTTCGCCGGAGAGCTGGGGAACCCTCGTGTCAAACTTGTTGCCGCATCTTGAGGATATCGCCCTCAGCAGCGCCCTGCTGGAGGCCGCCGAAGAGCAAAGCCGAGCCTTTTTTACCAAAATTTTCAGCGCGGCGGGCTATCACGAGGTGAAATTCACCAAATGAGTATCGTCCATTCCTGTCCTATAGTATATAATGGGTTATAGCAGTCTCGCAATCCATCTTGTCTTGGGCTTGATGTACTATCTTTGCGAAAATCGGAGATACTCAATATGAAAAGCACGGATTTAGCACGCAGAGATAGGGAAATAAGAAAGGCCCGCAAAAAAGCCTTTGTACTCGAACGCAAAGGACAGCGTGAAAGCCGGTCGGCCGGCGATTATATCAATCTGCTCGTCGAAAAATGCTTCTATGATGCCGAAAAGATCTACAACATCGAGATGAGCGAGGAAATTCTGCTGTTGCTTGAGGAGATGAAAGAAGACCTTCCAGAAAGGCAGTGGCCGAATGTTATCCGCAAGACTGTCAAAAAAACCGGCGTCAAGCAAAAGGATGCAGCCATTGAGCAATTAGCAAGCATGGGGGAGATTGACATGGCGATCAGCTGACGCAGGGGATTCTTCTTCTCCCAGCGAGGCCATTTTTGTCGACGAGTATCAAACACCAATACGACTCCTATAACAGGAGTTCCGCCCGCAGTGAGGGAATATCAGGCAGCCATATGTCACAGAGCTCGTTCATGGTTTCGCTGATTGAAGGAATTGAATGGCCCCAGCCCGCGGCGGCGACCCGCACTCCCGCTGAGCGGGCCATCTCAACTCCTGGTTTGAGGTCGTCGACTACCAAAATGTCTTCGGGTTTCAGCTTGCTATCTTTCAAAATCTTCCGTATTGGCCAAGGCGATGGTTTACGGCGTTCTGGATTGTCGTCCCAGCCGAAAATGTATTGAGGGTTTATACCGGGCGCGCCTTTTTTGTAATGTCTCTGAATATGCCGCGCCATGGAATGGGAAACCACCGCCAATATACCTCCGTGGGCGCTGAAATCCCTCAGCAATTCCGGCAGGCCCGGGTAAAACGGCGGATTCCGGCTCTCATTGAATTCCTGCCAAATCCTGAATTCCTCTACCATCTCGTCTTCCGATAAACCGATTTCCTCGGTGAGGTATGGTATGATTCCAGGATCGAAGTTTTTTATGAACCAGGTATCCAAGTCGATAGCAGGATGATTTGGTCTCATCCTTTTCATTACTTCAAGGTGGGCTGGAAAGTGTACCGTCGCGGTACTGTCAACCGCCGTATCATCATGATCGAGAATGAGACAGCGTATTCTCATATTTTCCCCGGTCGCTCCCAATTACCCACTTCGGTTCTTTCACCTTTGTCAAAAATCCCTTCAAAACGCGTTCCATCGGCCCAGGTGAACACTCCCGAACCATCCATTTTCCCACGGCGGAAGTCTCCTTCGTAATTGCTTCCATCAGGCCAGACGCACTTGCCCCTGCCCTCCAGAAGTCCCCGTTCGTACCTTCCTTCCATGACGCGGCCATCGGCCCAGATTAGCCTGCCCTCGCCCTCCATTTTTCCGTCGTGAAATTCGCCTTCATAGCGACTCTCATCATTATACTGAAACACACCATTCCCCTCAGGCCGGCCATCCCGTACGGGGCCGCTGTACACACCGTTCGCGAAGGCCAGTGAGCCAGGCTGTGTCGCGCTCCCGGTTTTCTGATTGCCCCCATAGGTGAATGAGCGATATATCACTTCCCGAGGATGTCGTTTATTTCCCCTCCTTCCATCTGGAATCCAGCTTATCCGCTCGAGCCACCGCTCGCCGTGCGCGGCGCCGTACTGATAGACTTCGTCCTTGATGATTCTCTCATCGGCATTATACACGATTTCTGAGGCAACTCGCCCTTGATTATCCAGGGTGTATAGAGTTCGGCGCAGTGGGGTACCCTGAGGACTCCTTGTTATTACCGATTTCAGGTCTCCTGTTTCGTAATAATTGTATTCAGTAACGAGGTCAGGCTTTTCACCCTCATAAAGATACTCCCGCGCCAGCGAGCCGTCAGCGTCCCATTTTGCCACGCGGACATGGTTTCCCCGACGCTCAGCTCTCATACGCCCGTCCTCGTCATGTTCGTAGGTGTAGATTTCTTCGGTGGGTGGATCGTTCGATTTAACAATGCGCCGCAGTAGACGAGAACGTTCATCCCATTCCCGAATTTCCCGGCTAACAACCTTGCCCGACGCATCAACATGGTAACAGGCTATTTCGTTTCCCTTTTCATCATAGGCATATAGGCGCGCTTCGTCTCTTAGCTCTTTGGAGCTGAGTTTGCCATCCGAATTCCAGCTATAGCGCCCGAGGAACCGCCGTTCTCCTTCCCGCCAGGTGAACATCCGCCGCGTAAAACCGGCGCGTTCCAGGGTGAGGGTATCGACGGGTCCGCTGGTATCGAGCAGTGGGTTGGGGATTTCCCCAAACAGGTTCGCGTTCTGCATCCTATGCCTAATCCGAGATGAGCTATTTTATGGTGACACCTACCGGCCGCGTGTTTACGAAATCTCGAATCTCTATCAGCAATTCCTGATGGGTTTCCGCCGGGGTGAAGTTCGGGAATTCCTCTTTGATGGCTTCAGGCGCGCGAAACAGCATGCCCCGGTGGGCCGCCTTGAGCATGGTAATATCATTGTAGGAATCACCAGCCGCGAAGACACGCAGACCCATGCTCCGAAAGGCTTCCACGGCTTTGCGTTTACCATCATTCTGCCGCATTTGATATGAGAAAACGCGACCGCTTTCCTCAACCAGAAGAGTGTTGCAGAACATCGTGGGCAGTTCCAGTTTCCTCATGAGAGGGGCCGCGAATTGCTCGAAGGTGTCCGAAAGGATTACCACCTGGGTTTCCCTTCTTAGCTGCCTGATGAAATCCAATGCGCCGTCCAGGGGCTCGAGGGTTTCGATGATGTTCTGAATATCCTTCAGGTAAATGCCCGCGCGCTTGAGTATGCCCAAACGATGGTTCATGAGTTCATCGTATTCACTGATATCCCTCGTGGTGAGTCGCAATTCACGGAGGCCGATTTTTTCCGACACGGCAATCCATATCTCTGGGACGAGGACTCCCTCAAGATCCAGGCATATCAGCTCCACGGAACCACCCCCACGCTGGTATCATAGCTGTATGAATAGGCGCATGCAAGACGTTTTTGTGGGAAGGATAACGCACGCTAAATATTCAAGAAGATATGGACCAAACAGAAAGCCGTCGATATACTACGTCGACTTCAACACTTCTAGGTAGGAATACATGAATCTGGATATTGAAATGATGCGCAATATTGGAGTTAGCGCGCACATTGATTCAGGCAAGACGACGCTCACAGAACGGATTCTATTCTTTTGCCAAAAAATCCACGCAATCCACGAGGTTCGTGGCAAGGATGGCGTTGGAGCCACCATGGATTCCATGGAACTCGAACGGGAGAGGGGCATCACCATCGCCTCGGCCGCGACGAACGTCGCATGGAAAAACGGCTCGATTAACATCATCGATACTCCGGGTCATGTGGATTTCACGATTGAGGTTGAAAGGGCGCTCCGTGTTCTTGACGGGGCCATTCTCGTTCTCTGCTCGGTGGGGGGAGTGCAGAGTCAGTCCATCACCGTCAATCGGCAGCTTAACCGTTATGGCGTACCCCGAATCGCCTTTGTCAACAAATCCGATCGTACCGGGGCCGATCCCTACAAGGTACAGAATCAGCTGGAGGACAAACTTGGCCTTAATACCATATTGATGCAGGTGCCCATCGGCCTGGAGGAGAAGCACGAAGGTGTGGTCGACCTTGTTACCATGAGGGCTCTGTATTTCGACGGAGACGAGAATCATGCCGTACGGGAAGCGGATATTCCCTCCCATCTGCAATCGGAAGTCGATGAAAAACGTGAAACCATGCTTGAGGCACTTAGCATGTTCAACGACGAGCTCATGGAAAGGGTGATGGAAGGCGATGCGATACCTGAGGAACTCATCCATGCGGCCATCCGTAAGGGAACCCTGATGAATGAACTGGTTCCTGTTTTCATAGGCAGTGCCTATAAGAACAAGGGTGTTCAACCATTGTTAGACGCGGTGATGCGCTATCTTCCCAATCCTGCCGACGCCGAAAACAAGGCCTTGGATTTGGACAACGATGAGAGGGAAATACTTCTACCCTCGGATTCCACCGAACCACCTGTGGCTTTGGCCTTCAAGCTCGAGGACGGTCAGTATGGTCAGCTTACCTATATCCGTATCTATCAGGGAACCATCAAGAAGGGTTCGGAACTCTTCAATGTCCGCAATCGGCGTAAATTCAAGGTGGGGCGCCTGGTGCGGATGCACGCAAGCTCTATGGAAGATATCGCGGAAGCCGGAAGTGGCGACATTGTCGCTCTTTTCGGCATCGACTGTGCCAGCGGCGATACCTTCTGCGGTGGAAATCTCAATTATTCCATGACATCTATGTATGTGCCGAACCCGGTAATCTCCTTGTCGGTGAAAGCCAAGGATAAATCGGCGTCGGACAAGATGGCCAAGGCACTCGGCCGCTTCACCAAAGAAGATCCCACTTTCCGCACCCATGTGGACGCGGAAACCAACGACACCATTATCCAGGGCATGGGCGAACTGCATCTTGAGGTATATGTGGAGCGCATGCGCCGGGAATACGGTGCCGAGGTGGAAACCGGCGCGCCCCAGGTTGCGTATCGTGAAACCATCACGAAGAAGGTGGAATGGGAATATGTGCACAAGAAGCAAACTGGCGGCAGCGGCCAATATGCCAAGATTTTGGGCATCATGGAGCCCTGGGAAGATGAAAACTATGCTTTTGAAAGCAGGGTGAAGGGTGGAAACATACCCACTGAGTTCATCTCCTCCTGCGACAAGGGTTTTCAGAGTGCCATGGAGAAGGGCTCCGTAGTGCGTTTTCCCATCGTGAATGTGAAAATGACCGTGGTTGATGGAGCCGCCCACGCGGTGGATTCCTCAGACATGGCATTCCAGACGGCCGCGCTCATGGGTTTTCGGGAAGCCTACAAGAGAGCCCATCCGGTTATTCTTGAACCCATCATGAAGGTGGTAGTCGAATGCCCGACAAAATTTCAAGGGAATGTTTTTGGCGGCATCAATCAGAGACGGGGCATGATAGTGGCATCTCAGGAAGAAGGCGCAAACAGCACTGTGGAAGCCGAGATTCCCTTGAGTGAGATGTTTGGTTATTCCACAGTACTGCGCTCTTCCACTCAGGGAAAGGCCGAGTTTACCATGGAATTTGCCAAATTTATCCAAGTCCCACAATCCATTGCCGAAGAACTCATCAGGAAATTCAACGACGAGAAGGACTCTGGGAACTAGGAGGGAAGAATGGTTAAAACGGAACTAATTGAGAAAAGCCCGCTGCGGAAACTGGATAGTTCCATGCACGGCGGGCTGGGCGCCGGTAATATTGGTGTGATCGCCTCCCGGCGTGGAATAGGAAAAACCGCCTGTCTAGTGCACATTGCCACCGACAAACTCATGGCTGGAAAGCATGTAATCCATGTCTCCTATGCCAAGCGTGTTGATCATATCATCAGCTGGTATGAGGACATCTTCAAGGAAATCAGCCTGAAACGCAGTCTGGAAAATGCCATGGAAATACATGATGATTTGGTTCATAACCGAATAATTATGAACTTCAGCCAACGTGGCACTTCGGTTAAACAGGTTATCGCGAGTGTGACAGCGATGATTGAGAATGCCCAGGCGGAAACCGATGTTATCGTTGTAGATGGTTTCGATTTCACCAAGGCCGAATCCTCCGATATAGACGCTTTCAAAAATTTCGCCGTTATGAAGAGCATCGAGCTTTGGTTTACCGACGACTATCATCGGGACGATATTGATGGACCGATACTCAATGAGCAAGGCGTGCCCACGAATCTAGTTCCTTTTCTCGATCAGATAGATATCGTAATTACCCTCAAGGCGGAGAGAGATTATTTGCACTTGTACCTAACGAAGGACCATGATACGATTAACACAGAAGATCTGCCGCTGAAACTCGATCCCAAATCTCTGCTGATTGCGGATGTTTAGGTAGTTCCGCTTGCCAATGGTTGATTGCTATGCCGGGCGTCAAAGCGCACACAGCCGGGCATTTCACTTCTTGAATCTTCATGCTCTTGATAAAGGATGTTTCGGTGGGCAAAATGGCATCCTGTACCCATGACACAGACGATGTCCTATCGAATCAAATTCACATTCCGAAAACTTGCTGACGGGAGCGAGCACATGTTGCCGTCAATCGATCTGTTTCTCCGCATTTTTGAAAAGACCGACCGGATGATTGCCGGTACTCTGGGATTGGTGTTGGATTACAGCAGGGCCTTGAAGGAAATGGGGGAGTCTCATTTCTCATACGACGTTACGATTACTCTGAACTGGCCTCGACAGATTCTTCTAGGAAGCTGTCCTAACCCATCGGCATTGAGAGGATGGATGGTGAAGGCGCGACAGAGTCTTTTCGAATCGGCAGGCCGGGATGTAAAGGCCGGGGACATCGTTATCTACTGGGACAATTGGGCCCGGGCAAACGGTTTGGCGGACGCTCTTCTCTATGCGCAGCCTTCTGAGCGGCATGTGGAGCCTCTTCTCGAAGATTTATCACGAGTATTTGTAATCCTAGGGGGTGAAAACGCGATAATCCTCGATCAGACTGTTTGACTCACACCTGAGCATGAATCTCGGATGCGCTCGTTTCGAGTCTGATCTTCTTGTAAGCGTCCTGATCCTTGTTCTCTTTCTCAACATTGTGAAGCATGATGATTTCTCGTTCAATGGCGATTATTTCCTGACGGATGCGTTCATAGCGGGTCATCGAATCCCTCCGTGGGTATTTCATACTCGGTGTATTCTTAGTTCTAGTTTACTCAATAACGCGCATGTTTTCTGAGCGTTTTTTGTACAAAAAGTCTGGATGGTATTGTTGGGGTTGATTACTATTTGAATCAGGAGGTTCATATGTCTGATTGGGATGCCTCACAACATGAACCCGAGATTGAAAATGTCATCTCTCTGGAGGAATTGGAGTATCTGGAGAACAGCAGTGAGAAAGAAGAGGTTGATGAGGACGACTGGGGCGATTCCTATAACGATCTCGATAGTGAGGCATGGGAACGCCATTATGGGCAGGATGACGAAGAAGAGATAACAAAGGACCCTTGGGATTTGGAATGATATTCCTTAGGCATCCTCCCGCTAATGCCGATTTGAAAGGGAGCCCACGATGTCCATTTCGAGCCGCAAGGATCTCATTGATCGGTTGCGCTACACTTTTATTACGGCCGATTACAATGAAATAGATGCTCTTATTGCCGGTCTTCAGACCAAAAGAAATTTTGAAGAGCTTTGTATAGAATTTTTTCATGGCTGCCGCATTGATTCCTCGGGGCAGCTGATTCCCTCGGGTTTCTTCGCGGATGATTCGCGAAGCACGTCGCTACAATATGCCATGTACGGAATTCTTGGCCGATCACCCGATACTTTTCTGCTCAAACACCGAGTTACCCTGGCGAAATTTACCAGAGTGAGAAATGGTGATTCATTTAAGCTCTCCGACGGACTTGGCTTATTACCACGATTGGAGACCCTAATTATTCGCGGTATCGGCATTACCCGCCTACCCGAGTCCATCAGATTGGCAAAATCACTGCGAAAACTGGATCTCAGTTTCAATCAATTTACAAGGTTTCCCGCAATTGTTCTGAGATTGCCCGGACTCGCGGTGCTGAATTTAGCCCATAACGAATTAACCGCGCTTCCTAAGGCACTGGGACGCATCAAGAGACTGCGAATTCTTAATTTGAAGGGTAATAGGATTGAGACAATCATGGCCGATTGGCACCGTTTGCAAAACCTCCGTGTTCTTGATCTCTCCATGAATAGAATCAAGGCCGTACCCGATGCTCTTCGCACAATGGTTTCCTTGCATGAACTTCGGCTTTCATACAATAATTTACCGGCGTCGGAAGAAGCGGCATGGGAACGACGTGTGATGGAAAAACATGGCTCTCTGGGTATCGGAGGATAAGAATTCAGCATATGTACTTGCCAGATATAAGTGGGAATCGGTATGTCTCCGAGCCGCGTCGATTCCGCCGATTTGCCAACAGATCCAATGCCTTCCGGCATCTTGTGTTCTATTTCCAATACAGCATCCTTGTTATTTGGTGTGGAATAAAAACCATGATTGTCGGAAAGCCGCTAGCGACGGTTGCCTTGCAGTCCCTCAAGCTGTTGAGGAATGTCGAGATACAAGGAGCCCAAATCACAATAGATGGGTTGGATCGTTTTCCCGCCGATGGCGCCCCTTATGTTTTCGCGTGTAATCACATGGGAACCCTGGAGGCGAGTGTCCTACCGGGAATCATCGCCTCACGGATTCCAATGACCTTCGTTGTAAAAAAGAACCTGCTTCGCGTACCATTCTGCGGTCATTTTCTAAAACGCCTTGATGTCATACCCGTGACTCGAAAGCATCCCGGAGAAGACCTAATGAAGGTGCTCGAAAAAGGCGCCGGGCTTCTAAGCAGGGGAATCTCGGTGGTCCTGTTTCCAGAGGGCAGTCGCCAAGAAGTTTTTTCGTCCCGCAAATTCAACAGCCTGGCTACGAAACTGGCGTTGAGAGCCGGTGTGCCCGTGGTACCGGTGGCCCTTCGCACGGATTTCTGGGGTATCGGGAAGCACAGGAGTTATTTTGGGCCCTTACATTATGACGCCCCGGTTAGAATGACCTTTGGCGACCCCATCCGCCCTGCTGGCAGAGGTAGGAGTGAACACCGGCAGGTATTGGATTTCATCCACAGGCATCTTCGAGAATGGGGCTTACCAGTGGAAGATCGTGTGAAGCCATTGTAGCGGGGATTACTTGTGGAAATCCTGTGGACATATCGGGGACACATGTGTATAAGATTAGAGCCTTGTTGGATATTCGTCAGTTTTGACGGGATTCCATGACGGATAGCACTATCGAAACCCGACGAGACGGTTTTAACGCGGCTGCTTCAGAATCCCTCTCGGACGGTGATATCGGCCGAGAACAGCCTGACCCCCGTCGATACAGACATCATCTGTGGATAAACTGTGGAAAACCCCATGGGTATGTCTCACCGCGTTCTCTGGGGAATGGGGGGCGAGTTCCTCGGAACGGATACCGGTGGCGGAACACTGCTCGCCAATGCTCCGCTTGAGGTTTTTAACATTTCCGCCGATTCCCAGGACACAAGGCAGAGTGAAGTATTTTCCACTACAAAACCCGAGAAAAGTTCATCTAACAGGTGTCTGGATCCATCGTTATCGGAACCAAGAACGATGCGTTCGGGCTGTAGGAATTCCCCCAATGCGCCCGGACGACTGAATAGGGTCGGGAACGCCACGACGCTGACGGTGCTGCCGTACATGGAATCATCAATCCACTCCTGCAGCAGACGGCAGCTTCCAACAGGTACCTTGGCAGCAACCAGAACAACCTTGAAGCTGCCCATGGTTCCTGTGAGACCTTCGGCTGTTCTGAGAATCGCTGCCCGATCGGCAATGCCCTCATTCTCGTATCCCGGTATACTCGCTAGAACAACAATGTCCGCTTCGGTAAGACTCGTTTCGGGCTTGGTCGTGAATCTCAAATTCCCTTCCCGGAGAACTACTCCGAATTGTGTTAGAAGTTCCGTGTCGTCCCCGATAGCCCTTCCCCGAAGGATCTGCCGGGCACGGCCTGGGTTGGGGTCCACGGTTGTGACAGCATGACCCTTCTGGGCCAGACCCACTGCAATGGTCAAACCTTCGTAATTCGACCCCAATACAGTGGTGTGCATGGCCATGAATACTCCCTCCCAAGTGATTCAATGCTTCTATCAAGGGAATTCTAATTCATTCGCCGTTCTTAATCAAGTTCACAGGCCCATAAATCAACAATAATTCATTATATGGGCACAAAGACTCCGATCACTGCTGAATTCCCGCCGCCTTTGCCACGATGCCGGGGTTATTTGTCCATGATCTCCGCCCTGAACTGATCAACGAAGCTTTGAAGCTCATCTTTATCTTTCCGGAGCCTTTTGATTTCGTAAATCATCCATTGAATTTCTTCCCGGGCATCGGTGATATCGTATCCATACTTGGAATTGGGATCCCACCGTATCCAGCATAGACGACTACCTTTGCGGTCGTTCTTCTCCAGCAGTCTTTCCAGGATTTTGAGCCGGTCAACATTGTCGCTTGTACTCACAAGCACAATAATAGTGGATGAAGCGAATTTAGTCTGTCGGCCTTTTCCCGGTTCGATAAAAAAACTATGATGTGAGTGAACCGGCAACGACGATCGCCAGACGCGGGGGCAATAATGTCAATATGGGATGCATTGGAAAAGGCTGCCTATACAGGCGTGGGCTTGGCAGCCTTGACGAAGGAGAAGCTTGATGAGGTGGTTGACACACTGAAACGGGAGAGGGGCCTCACTGAGGAAGAGGGTCGCCATCTGGCGGAGGAGATTAAGGAAAGGGCTGAAATGGCCCGGCGCAATCTGGAAACCCGGATTGACGCGGCGGTGCGAAAAGCCTACAGGAAGATGAAACTGGTAAGCGCCGATGATCTTAAGAAGCTCATCCAACGAGTCGAGAAGTTGGAGAAAAAGGTGGCGGGAAAGACTGGAGAAACCGTGGATTGAACGAGAGCATAGAAGGCGTAGAAGTGGGTGCTGCTGAACGTCGGGGTCTCTTAGGGCGTGCCTTGAACCGGGTTTCCAGGTACAGCGAAATTTTGGGGATACTCCTGCGCTTCGGTTATTCGGATTTGGTGCGCAGGGTGGACATCGATGTCTATCGACGGCTTCGTGGCAGAAACCGCCGTACTCGCCGCGTCCGACGCTCCTGGAGTCGGCCTGTGCGCATGCGCCATACCCTAGAGGAACTCGGCCCCACCTTCGTTAAGATCGGCCAGATTATGAGCCATCGTCCCGACCTCCTTCCGCCTGATTGGATTAGGGAATTTGAGAAACTGCGCAGCCAAATCCCCCCGGCGGATTTCGGCGAAATCCAGCAGGTGATTGAAGAGGAACTCGGTGGAACGATCGAAACAATGTTCCAGAGTTTCGATTCATATCCCATGGCATCGGCATCGATGGGCCAGGTGCACCGCGCTGTGCTGCTTGATGGGACAGAGGTCGCCGTCAAGGTTCAGCGCCCGGGCATACGGCGCATTGTCGAGACCGATCTCGCGATTGTAAGGGATATCATCCGACTTGTCCAGCATTATTTGTTATCCTTGGCGCCATTTAACCTGATTGACGCGGTTCGGGAACTGGAGAGGGCCTTCCTCCAGGAGCTGGATTTTCGAAACGAGATGAACAACCTGAATAGATTCCGGCGGAATTTCACCGACGATGCCATGGTGGATGCCCCCAGGCCTTTTCGGCAGTATTCCAGCCGCCGCGTACTCACCATGGGTCGAGTAGAGGGCATAGCGGTCGGCAGACCGGATCTTCTGGAAGAGGGGGGCATCAATCTTGCTGAAATTGCTCAACGAGGCGCCGATGCCGTACTCAAGCAAATTTTCGAACATGGTTTTTTCCACTCCGATCCCCATGGTGATAACATCCTTATCACTCCCAATGGCGGCATTGTCTTTCTGGATTTCGGACAGATGGGGAGAGTACTTCCCAGTCAGCGGCGGTTCTTGGCCAGCCTGCTCTCGGCCCTCATCAGATACGATGCCGTTCGGGCGGCGAGGGCGATACTGAGTTGGTCGGGTTATCGTGATCCCGATGTCTTCCGCAAGCTTATGGTGGACATAGAGCTCATTATTGAACGATATCTCACCAGATCCCTCGGCCTGATCAATATCGGCGAGATGGTAACGGCCATGGTAGATATGGTGAGGCGCTATGAGATAGAAATTCCCTCGAATTTCTATCTCATAGCCAAGGCGATGGCTACCATCGAAGACATCGCCGGCGCTCTCAATCCCGAATTCGATTTCATCCTGGCTTCCCGCCCCTTTGTTCGCCGTATGATACGCCGGGAATTCCAACCCGGTAGGCTTGCTGAGCAGCTCAGCGGCGTTTCAGAGGACGCGATACATCTGCTGCGCGATCTTCCAGGCGAGGTACGCGACATTATGAGTCTCTTGAAAGCTGGTCGGATGAGAATGGGAATTGAGCTCAAGGACACGGTGGCTGTCAATGAGACAATCAAAAAAATGCTTACAAGACTCTCGGCGGCCATACTGCTTTCGGCTATGATAATGGGTGCGTCGCTGCTGGTCCATTCTCACATTCCTCCGCTTTTTCTGGGCATTCCAGTTATTGGAATCCTGGGATTTATCTTTGCGGGATTAATTGGTATTGTTTTTCTTGTTGACCTCTGGCGTCATCGTCGATGAGAATTCCCGTGGTTCTTTATGAGGACAACCACTTATTAGTGGTGAACAAACCCACCGGCATGCTGGTTCAAGGAGACAGCAGCGGGGATGAATGCGTCTTGGATCTGATGAAGACCTTCGTCGCGAGGCGGGATGTCAAACCAGGTAAAGTCTTCATGGGATTGCCGCATCGCTTGGATCGTCCCGTAAGTGGAGTGCTTGTCCTGGCGAAAACATCAAAGGCTCTTTCTAGGCTCTCTGCTTCTTTCCGTGAGCGCGAGGTGAGGAAAATATATTGGGCTGTCGTATGTAATTCGCCGGGGGAGAACTCGGGGGTACTGGTGGACTGGCTAAGGAAAGATGAGCGGACAAATACTTCCAGGTGGGTGAAAGCGGGAAGCGCGGGTTCCAAAGAGGCCCAACTGCATTACTGTGTTTTAGCTTCGTCAAAAAGGTATTGGCTGCTGGAGCTGGAACTATACACAGGCCGCCATCATCAAATACGGGCCCAGCTCTCGGCGAAGGGCTGCCCGATTAAGGGCGATTTGAAATATGGCGCGAATCGTTCGAATAGGGGTGGGGGAATTCATCTTCATGCCAGGCGACTGATTATCCCCCATCCGGTGAAAGCGATTTCAGTTGAAGTGACGGCCCCGCTTCCTGAGGATTCGGTGTGGAAGCTCTTTGCCGTCGATTTCGATGGAGATTCTCGTTGATATTGCCCGAAGGATTCAATCAGGATACGGCCGAGGCATTACTGCAATGGTTTCATATCCATGGTGTGAGCTATCCCTGGGGCGATTCCGCCGATCCTTGGGGGGTGTGGGTTTCCGAAGTGATGCTGCAGCAGACGACGGTAACTAGTGTGAAGGAACGCTACCGGCGATGGATGAAGCGTTTCCCCAACCCCGAAACTCTCTCGAATGCCGACGAAAAGGAGGTGCTCCGCGCGTGGGAGGGACTCGGTTATTACAACCGTGCCCGAAACTTGGCCACCGCCGCCGCGGAAGTACAGAGCAAATACCGTGGCGAGATTCCTGATAAACCCGCTGAACTGCGCAGTTTGCCAGGGGTTGGGGAATACATCGCTTCGGCGGTGGCTTCCTTTGCCTTTGGGCAGAGAATCGCGGCCATCGATGCCAATGGTAGGCGCATTGCTCAGCGTATATCGGCACAGAAAAACTGGAATCGGGCGTTGGAAAACGAGTTTCGCAGTCGGGTTGAACGGCTGATGCCCCCACATAAGCCAGCCGTGATGAACGCGGCTCTGATGCAGTTGGGTCAGCGGGTTTGCACCCCCAAGAAGCCCCGCTGTACTCTTTGCCCCCTAGCCGAATGCTGCCTGGCATGGTCGGCCGGTCAACAGGAACACATACCAGCCACTTCTCCTCTTAGAACCATCAGGATGGAAAGCGATTTGGCCCTACTGATTGTTTCGGAAACCGTGCTGCTGCGGCAAGCGAGTTCCGGCATGGGCCGGGGACTCTGGATGTTTCCCCGGGCCGATGAAATTCCCCAACTGGCGACTCATTGGATTGAAATCAGCAAATTGAAAGAGACACTTCATACGTATACGAAATATAGGGAATTACTACGGCCGGTGTTATATCGCCCTGTGGATGTGCCCGCTCAGACAGACACCGTGTACGGCGGAAGCCAGGCGAAAACCGCCCGAGTTACCCTGGGAGAATTGGAAAGCATGCCCATGCCCAGTGCATATCGGAGAATCGCTGACTCGCTTGTAACTCATCATGCCCTTGTATTATGTGGCGAAATGAAATACAATGAAAGAGTATATGAGAAGAATTCCTAGTCTGTTTCTCTCGATTCTCGCGATTTCCGCATCTTCCTGTCAGGTTATACAGAATAGGGCGCTTCAGTCGGTGGCCGATATGCTCGCCTCGCCCGAGGGCACTTCAACATTCGCGTCCGACGACGATCCCCGCCTTGTGGGCGACTCACTGCCCTTGGCGCTCAAACTTCATGAAATTGTCTTGAGCAAAGATCCCGAAAATGCCGATTTGGCGGCTGCTACAGGCAGGAATTTCGTTATGTACGCCGCGGCTTATGTTCAAATGCCCGCTGATATGTTGGATGTCGCACATTGGAAGGAGGCCGCCGAGGCTCGAAAGCGCGCCAAAAAACTGTATTTACGCGGTCGTAATTATCTGCTTGAGGCCTTAGAACTCAGGCATGAAGGTTTCAATGAGCTTCTGAGGCTCGGGTCTTACGATCAGGCCATATCCCTGCTGAACGAAGAGGATGCGGATACCGTGTACTGGGCGGCCCTTGCCTGGATGGGAATGGCAAGCACGGATCCGCTGGATATAGAGCTGGGCCTCAGTCTGGACAAAGCGGCTCTCCTTCTGTTTCGATCCATGCAGCTGGATGGGGCCAATTCAGGTATTCATGATGTGATGATACAGGTATACATGTCGCTACCCAATTCGATACTGGTGAACATGCAAGAACGTTCTCCATTGATATCAGCATACATAGACGGTTTCTATACCGCTGCCGGCGTGGGGAGCGGTGCGGCGGAGAGGACCATGTTCCACTACAATCAGGCTGTGTTTTTCTCCGATGGAAAAACACCCGCGGCTCATATTACCATGGCCACCGCTGTGTCGGTGAAGGAACAGGACGCGGAAGGGTTTAGGACTTACCTCGAGAAAGCCCTGGCCATCAATCCCGATGAAAACCCGGAATCCAGGCTGATAACTTTGATCCATCAGAGAAGGGCACGTTGGCTGCTGGAGAATATTGAGCTCTTCTTCCTGGAATTCTGATAACAAAAGGTAGTACCATGAGAAAAATTACAGTGTTGCTAGTACTCGCAGTTACCGTGCTCACACCGCTTTCCTCTCTTACGGTGAAGTTGGGCAGTATGTTTCCAGAGGGCAGTGCGTGGGATAATTCGCTTAAAAGGGTAGCCGCCGAATGGGAAGATATCACCGATGGCGAAGTTCGTATGCGGATATTTCCCAGCGGGGTCGCGGATGATGAGCATGATATGATACGAAAGATGCGCTTCGGCCAGTTGGACGCTTGTATACTCATGGGCACAGGACTCAAGGCCATCGTTCCCAATACCTTCGTGATGTCGCTGCCGGGAATGCTGAGATCTCAAGAAGAACTTGAATTCGTTCTCGAGCAATTCGCGCCGAAATTTCACGATGACTTCGTTCGTGAGGGCTTTCGGGTGCTAGGGTGGTCGAACAATGGGTGGGCCAATTTCTATGCGAAGAATCCTGCTACTACCCCGGATTTGCTCCGTAAAGAGAAACTGTCGGTGGACAAAAGCGACTATGAGTTGGCTGAAAATTTCAAAGCCTTGGGTTTCAACGTTATCCCCATAACCATGAGCGAAACCACGATGAGTCTTCAAAGTGGAATGGCAAGTGCCCTATATTCTCCACCGATAGTGGCCGGGACATTCCAGTGGTTCTCCATCGCATCACATCTGATTGACTTTCCCTTGGCTCCGGCACTGGGCGGACTTGTTATTAGTGAGCGAACCTGGAAGCGCATCCCTGAACGGTATCACGTTTCACTCAAGGCCTCAATCGAGGAAGTTGCCAAGGATTTCAACGCCAATGCGGCAAGGCTGAATGCCGAAGCTCTGAAAGTGATGACCAATAATGGCCTCATAATTGAGGAAATCAGTGAAGAAACAAAGAATGAGTGGTACACATTGCTGATTCAGGGTCATTCATTAGTAGTTGGGGAGGGAAAATGGATTGATTTGGCTGTATACGAAGAACTCATTTCCACATTGGATGAGATAAGATAGGTATGCCCATTTCGTGATGATTTTCGTTGTCGTCGGGAGAGTGATAGACAAAAGATTCATTTCTTTGTTGCTGATGTTCCTTTTGTCGGCGGTTGCCGCATGGACACAGGTAATCAAATTAGCCAGTCCGTTTCCCGCGGGCAGTTTATGGGATACGGCATTACACAAAATGGCCGATGAGTGGCATGAGATAAGCGCCGGGCAGGTGGAAGTTCGTGTTTATTCCGGTGGTACCGCCGGCGAAGAGGGCGATATCATCCGCAAAATCAGAATCGGCCAGTTAGACGCTGGCGTACTCTCATCCTTCGGTCTCAAGATGATAGTCTCAGAATCAATAGTTCTAACACTGCCGGGCATTATTCGGTCCGAGTATGAAATGGATTATCTTCTCAACAACTTCGCTGGGCGTTTCAATGAGCGCTTCCGTGAGGAAGGCTTTGAGATTCTTACTGGACCAAATCCGGATGGGTGTACATTTTTGGAAAAAGCCCGCTACGTATCCCGGACGATCTGCGCAAGCAATCGCTAGCTGTCGGTAGTACTGAAAATGAAATAATTGCCGCGTTCAAGATTCTGAACTTCAATGTGGTTCCCACGATAATAAATGAAACGATGATGGCTCTTCACAGTGGAATGGTGAGTAGTTTTTACAGTCCTCCGATAGTTGCCGCCGCGTTTCAATGGTTTGCCGCGGCACCGTTCATGACAGATTATCCCCTCGCTCCTGTCTTTGGCGCTTTGGTGATTGGTGAGCAAACATGGAATCGTATACCGAAGGAATACCATTGGAATTATCCGATATTATCAGAAACATAAGATAGAAATCACTTGGCAATACATGCTCCTGATGTGTTATGATTCTGATTGATGGTGAAAGTCAGACTCTGGAACGACCGTGTGGCCCTAACCGAAAATCTCATCGGGGGTGTGTTTCTCTTAGCCCTGGCTGTCGTACCCGTCCTCGAAATTGTCTTGAGAAAAATCAGTGGTTCTGGATTGGCCTGGACGACGGGTTTTCTCAATCACATCGTTATTTGGGTGGCTTGGGTAGGCGGCATTACAGCTTCCCGCGAAAATGCGCACCTCTCCATGAAATCTTCTGAGGATTCCAAGGGTGCTGTGACTGGGATCCTGGAAATCACGAAGGGTATCGTTGTGACTGCTGTCAACATGGCCTTTGCCGTGGCTTCAGCGTCCTTTCTCATCTTCGGTTTCGCTCCGGGGGATACGGTGGGAGTTGTCCCCATCCGCTTACTTCTTGTGATTCTGCCCCTGGGCTACCTCTCTATGTCTATCAGAGCTCTGTGGCGACCACACCAACGGCCTTCTTCCTGGATATCTCTGGGCGTGGTGTTGGGCTTGATGCTCTCTTGGCCCGCATTGGTAAACCTTCTCGGTGCAATCTTCGAGAGTCTACCTTTTGACTTCTTTGAATCGGTGGATTATTGGTATGGCGTCTTCACTTGGCTGCGATGGCCGCTGATTCTCGTCTTGTTATTACTGTCGGTCCTGGGTCTGCCGATATACATCATGCTGGGGGGCACGGCACTCTTTCTCTTTTCAGGGAATTGGGGCGCGCTGGAGTCTCTTCCCAACGAGGCCTACAATCTACTTACCGGCAACGCCATGCCCACCATCCCCCTTTTCACGTTCACTGGATATCTCCTATCTGAGGGTTCGTCCGGCAAAAGGCTACTGAGATTCTTTCGTGCGGCATTGGGATGGCTGCCCGGCGGCCTTGCCGTGGTTGCCGTGGTGGCTTGTGCCTTTTTTACTACTTTCACCGGTGCCTCAGGCATAACCATACTCGCCCTAGGCGGGTTGCTGGCCTTGGTTCTTGTGGAAAGCAAGCATTATGGGAAAGATTTCTCACGGGGACTCATCACCTCGTCGGGCAGTGTGGGGCTTCTTTTTCCACCAGCGCTGCCCATCATCATGTACGGTGTTACCGCGCAGATCAGCATCAAGGACATGTTCCTCGGTGGTCTGCTGCCAGGAATACTGTTGGTTTTGGCACTTTCGACCATGGGAATTATCAAGGCCGTTAAGAATCGATCCGAACTGACTGGCTTTGATTTTCAAGAATTCCGTGGGGCGATCAAGGGTTCCCTGGGTGATTTGCTGTTACCAGTGGTACTTCTGGTTTCCTATTTCACGGGGCTGACAACGGTTGTGGAGACAGCGGCTCTGGCTGTGACCTACACCCTGCTGCTAACAATCGTTCGCGGCGAGCTGAAACTGGAGCTTCTTTCCCGTGTTCTCCAGCGTGGTGTTCCGGTTATCGGTGGCGTCCTGGTGATTCTGGCCATGGCCAAGGGCTTAAGTTACTTCATTGTGGATGCGCGGGTTCCCTCCATGCTCACCGCGTTCTTCCAGAATAGCATATCATCCAAATTTGTATTTCTCATCCTTCTGAATCTGGCGTTGCTTATCACCGGTATGCTGATGGATATCTACTCGGCAATCCTGGTGGTGGCACCCCTCATTATTCCTCTGGGAGTTCTGTACAACGTACACCCGGTGCAGCTGGGTATTATCTTTCTTGTCAACCTGCAGCTAGGCTATCTTACCCCACCTGTGGGGATGAATTTGTTTCTGGCGAGTTATACCTTCAATGAATCAATCGGTCGGATTTACCGTCAGGTGCTGCCATTTCTGGGGGTACTCTTAGTAGTCGTTCTACTGATCACCTATGTTCCCTGGTTCAGTCTTGCGCTATTGGGTAAACCTTAGACCCGCGTTCCCACCGATTTCCCAGCAGGCCACTTCCCTGCCCGGGGCGACTTCCACGAGAGGGGGGTAGACCTCACGGCATCTGTCGGATGCCAGGGGGCAACGCGGATGGAAATGGCAACCGGTTGGTGGGTTCAGTGGAGAGGGAACATCTCCCACAACAATTTGCTTTTTTTGTGAACGGGCCGCCGCCGGGTCAGCATTGGGAAACGCCGCTAGCAAGGCCCTGGTATAGGGATGGAGTGGTTCACTCATGAGTTCAATCTTGGGGGCCTTTTCCACAATGCGTCCCAGATACATCACCAGTATACGCTTCGCTATGAATTCAACCACCGATAGATCGTGGGAAATGAATAAATTGGCAAAGCCATACCGATCCTCCAAATCGAGAAGAAGATTGAGAATTTGGGCTTGAACCGACACGTCCAGGGCACTCACCGCTTCGTCACAAACCACGAAATCGGGGTTTAGCACCAGGGCTCTGGCGATGCCGATGCGCTGTCTTTGCCCACCGGAGAACTGGTGGGGATAGCGCCGGCCGTAGAGGGGATTGATACCCACCTCCCTCATCATCGCATCGGTTCTTTCGGTGATTTCATCGGGAGAGCAAACCCTGTGCACTCGCATCGGCTGGCCGATGATGTCGCAAATCTTCTTCCTGGGATTCAGGGAAGAATAAGGATCCTGGAAAATCATCTGCATGTTCTTTCTGATTCTTTTGAGCTTCTCACCCTTGAATTGGGTGAGATCTTCGCCTTTCCACTGAAGAGAACCGTCATCCGGTTCATATATCCTGATAATGGTTTTCCCCAGGGTTGATTTTCCACAGCCTGATTCGCCCACGATACCAACCACTTCGCCCGGTACGACGTTGAAAGAAATTCCATCCACAGCTCTTAGAATTCGATCGGGTCCATGCTCACTCTTCATAGGGAAATTCTTGCTGATATTATCTACCGCTAGTAAGGTATTGAGTCTATCGCTCATTTCACCTCTCCCTCAATGGGGTGATAGCAATAGAAGATATGATTCCCATCATCGCCGGACAAAGATTCAGGTGGATAACTCTCTAAGCACTCGGCGGACATCTTCTCGCAGCGGTTGGCAAAGGGACAGCCATCTTTCAGGGATATCAAATCGGGAACTGATCCATTGATGCTTATAAGCCGCCGGGCACCCCGGTTGGCCGGAGCCGAGGGCTGACAACCCAATAGACCTGCTGTGTAGGGGTGACGCGGATATGCAAAAAGCTCCTTTACCGATGCCTCCTCAACTTTGTGACCGGCATACATCACCGCGACACGATCGGCGGTTTCGGCCACTACGCCCATGTCGTGAGTAATGAGAAATAAGGCCATGCCGACACGTTCTTTGAGCTCTCGGAGAAGATGAAGGATTTGAGCCTGTATCGTCACATCCAGGGCGGTCGTCGGTTCATCGGCGATTATTAAACCGGGTTGGGGAGAGGCCAGGGCCATGGCAATCATCGCTCGTTGACGCATACCCCCTGAGAGTTGATGAGGATAGGCTTTTGCACTTTTGCCCGGTTCGCTGATTTTAACTAAATCGAGTAGTTCCACTGCTTTCTGACGGGCTTCCTTCTTTCTTATCCTTTCATGGGTAAGGAATACCTCGGCAATTTGATTTCCTACAGTGAAAACTGGGTTCAGACTGGTCATGGGTTCCTGAAAAATCATGCTGATTTTCGATCCCCGAAGTGCCCTCATTTGAGTTTCAGACAGGGAAAGGAGATTGTTGCTACGAAACCGTATCTCCCCGTTTTCGATGACACCCGGTGGCATAGGAACCAGCCTGGTGATGGCATGCGCTGTAACCGATTTACCACAACCCGACTCACCTACCAGCGCCAAAGTTTCCCCTTCACTGATACTCAATGTCAGGTTTTTCACCGCTCGCAACCAACCACGGCGGGTATCAAAACTCACACTGAGATTCTCGATTTCAAGGAGTCCTTGCCCCTCAGATTTCTTGCGCGAAACCTGCATCAATCTCTCAACCTGGGGTCGAGTATGTCTCGAAGACCGTCACCGAGCAGATTGAATCCGAGAACACTCATCAATATAGCCACTCCTGGTAGGGTAACAATCCACCAAGAGCTGGTGATGAACTGTTTGCTGGAGGCAATCATCAGGCCCCATTCCGGAGTGGGGGGCTGGGCACCCAAACCTAAGAAGCTTAAGCCTGCAGAACTCAAGATGGCCTCACCGATGCCCAGGGTGGCCTGAACTATGGTGGGTGCCAAGGAGTTGGGCAGAATTGTTCGAAACATCAACTCCATATTACCAGTACCCAGCGAACGTTCGGCAAGCACATAGTCCTGCTCACGTTCGGCCATTACCGACGCCCTGACGACGCGGGCATAGCGTGGCATCTGACTGATGCCGATGGCCACCATGGCGTTAGTGAGCGAAGGGCCCAAGATAGCCACGATGACAATGGTAAGGAGTATGTAGGGGAAGGCAAGCATGATGTCGATTGCCCTCATAATCATCTTGTCCACCCACCCACCAAAATACCCCGATACCACACCGAGAGCGATGCCTAGAGTGAGGCTGATGCCCACAGAAACCACTCCAATAACCAGTGATATACGACCACCGTAGATAATGCGTGCCAGAAGATCGCGACCCAGGTCGTCGGTGCCCAGAATAAACCCATTGGTGAATGGCGGGGTCATACGGACTGATACTGTCTGTTCCAGCGGATCCGAAGGCGCCACCAGAGGGGCGAATATCGCTAGAAGAGTAAAAAAACCGATGATAATGAGTCCGGTCATGGCGGCACGGTTTCGGGTGAGTTGATACCAGGATTCCCTCCAGACCCCGGGTTCTGCTGATGGGCTTAAACTGTCACTTGTATTTCTATATTTCACAGATCATTTCAGCCTAATCCTGGGATTGATGAATGAATAGAGCAGGTCTACCACTAGATTGATCGTTACGAAGAAGAAACTGATGAAGAGTGTACCCCCTTGAACCGCCGGGAAATCCCGGGCCCCGATAGAATGGTAAATCCATTTCCCAATCCCCGGCCAGGCGAAAACTGTCTCTGTGAGTATGGCTCCTGAGAGTAGCAGACCGAATTGAATACCGATTACGGTTATCACAGGCAGCAAGGCGTTTCGCAGGGCGTAGCGGTACACCACTTTCGACTCTGCTATACCAGCTGCCCTGGCTGTTTTCACATAATCCTGTTTGAGCACCTCAAGCATGCTACTCCGGGTGGTTCGGGCAATGATGGCCAGGGGGATGGTTCCTAAGGCTACAGTGGGCAAGATGAGATGTTTGAGAGCGGATACGAAGTACTCAGGTGTACCGTTTTTGAGCCAGATAATGAATCCGTCAAGAAGGTAGAAATCTGTTATCGGCTCAAAAAACAGCCTTACATCCATTCGACCACCGGTTGGCAATAGATTCAACGCGACTGAAAAAACCATGATGAGAACAAGGGCCAGCCAAAACACCGGCATCGACACCCCTACCAGCGCAGTGGTCATTGTTGAGTAATCTACCCATGAATTTCGTTTTCTGGAAGCCGCAACGCCCATAACTATCCCGAGAGTGGATGCGAATATCGTCGCAGTGATAGCCAGCTCTATGGTTGCAGGTAGCCGATCGGATAGCTCTTCGGTGATTTTTTTCTGTGTGAGGATGGATTTTCCCAAATCGCCACGGACAACCCTTTTTAGATAAAGCCAGTATTGTTTCATCAAGGGCTGGTCGAGTCCGAGTTCGCCTCGAAGTTGAGCGAGCTGCTTCGCGTTGGCACGCTCGCCTAGCATAACTCTGGCTGGGTCTCCCGGGGCCAGGGCGATCATGAAGAACACCAGAGTAATCACTCCCAAGAGGGTCGGAATCAGCAGCAGAAACCGTTTGGCAACATACTTTAGCATCGAGTGGTAAGTGGACTGTCAGCCCGCCCCGCTAGGGGCGGACCGATTGATATCATTCTTCTAAATAGACTGTAGGCCGTCTATTTCTCAAGCCAGACGCTCTTGAATACTCTGGTACCGGTAGGTGAAATCTTGAAATTCTTCACCGATGTCCTGGCCGGCACCGTAACAACCGAATGGGCGATGGGGACCCAAGGAGCTTCTTCATGAAAGATTACCTGGGCCTGTCGATAAAGTTCAGTTCGACGAGCAACGTCGGCGATTTCTTTTGCTTCCTTGATAAGGGCCGTGAATTCAGCATTTTTCCAGAAAGCAATGTTGCCTGCCGGAGGAACAGCTGACGGAGCCGATAGAAGAACCCACAGGAAGTTATCCGGGTCGCCATTATCACCGGTCCAACCGAGCAAAGCAGCTTGGTGCTCACCCGAATCGGTTTTGTCGAGATAGGTGCCCCATTCATAAGTAATGATTTCTGCCTGGATGTTCACCTTGGCTAGCTGGGCCTGCATAATTTCGGCGATTTTTCGGGCATCTGGGTTGTAGGGGCGAGCCACGGGCATTGCCCAAAGCTCGGTTGTGAATCCATCGGCATAACCGGCTTGTTCAAGTAGGCCCTTGGCCTTGTTAACATCATAGGGATAGGCCTCAATGTCGTCGTTGTACGACCACATGACTGGTGGAATAGGATTTTTGGCGACCTGACCAGCGCTACCATACACAGCTTCGATAATTTCATCCTGGTTGATAGCATAGTTCATGGCTAGACGAACACGTTTATCAGTGTAAGGTTCTTTCAGGGTGTTCAGGGCCAAATAGCCAACGTTCATACCCGCCTGCTGAATGAGCTGGATATCAGGATCGGCCTCCATAGCCGGAAGATCGCCGGCCGCCGGGAAGTCGATGATATCCACTTCACCTTTCTGGAGGGCCAACCAACGAGCGGTGGCATCGGGAATCACCTTCAATACGAGTCGATCAATTTTCACATCTTCCCAATAGTCTTCATTTCTTTCAAGGACAATGTCTGAATCCTTAGTCCAGCTGACAAATTTGAAGGGACCAGTTCCCACAGGACTGGAGGAAAAACCGACGGGATCGGCCATGAATGCCGTTGGAGAGACAATGCCGGCGAAATCCATTGCGAGATTGGCAATGAAAGGTGCTTCTGGCTTTTTGAGCTTAAAAACAACCGTCTGATCGTCCTTGGCAGTTATGGATTCCACGATATCACTCATGCCCATGTAGTTGGTCCAATACTTCCATGGTCCGTATGAATGGTATGGATGATTCTCTGAAAGCTGTCGATCCAAGGAAAAAACCACTGAATCAGCATTAAAGGGTGTGTTGTCATGGAACTTGACACCCTTCCTGAGATGGAATGTGTAAGTGAGACCATCTGTGGATACATCCCAGCTGGTTGCCAGCGCGGGAACCAATTCGGTGGTGCCGGTTTTGAATTCCACTAAGGTATCGAAAATTTGGTGGGAGGCATAGAATGATTCGCCATCGGTTTCCTTGGCGGGGTCCAGACCAACCGAATCGCCGGCACGGCCGAACACAAGAACATTGTCGGCAGATGGCTCTTCCATTGAGCCGTTGGCGAATAGCATCCCGCTGAGGGAGCTGAGCACGAAAAGGAGAAGGGTCAACCTCATATTTTTCCTCTCTTTTTATTAGGATTTGTAAGACTGACATATCTTTCGTTTTCTGTCAAGCTTATAACTTGGTAGATTCCCAAGCGTTCAAAAAAGATTGGCGGATTACCCGGATGAAGGGTGACTTGATAGCACTCAGTCGTTTTTATTGACAAGAGCGCCTGGAAACTTCAGAATCACATCCAGTTGTGTATCTACAAAAAGAAACGAACCTGGCAATTGCCAGGTGGACAAAAGGAGCAGACATGAGTTCCGTCGGTGGCGCTGCTGTGATAATGAGAACCCTTCCAGGGGAGAAGCATACACCCTTTGGGCTTGCCCGGAAACTGGGTGCCCAAGTTATACTGGAATCCTCGTCTCTATCCCGGGGTAGGGAACGATATTCCCTATTATTGGTGGAACAGGCCTTCCAGGTAAGGCAAGAGGGTTCCTCGGTTTTTCTCATTCGAGACTCCGAACGTCGGATAATGGAGGAAGCAGGTGGGGACATCCTGAGCGTGTTGGAAGAAATCGCCTCCCGCCACGAAGATGTGGAAACTGAATTCCCCTTCCCCGCCGGTGGTATCGGCTTTCTCTCCTTCGAATTTGCCGCTTACTGCGACTCCATTACCTTTCCAAATCGCCCCGACCCCTTAGGCGTCCCCCTCGCGGCATTTATCTTCGGTTATGTCTATCTCATCTTCGATCACTATTCGGATAAGCTGCACCTCATTGGCATCAACTACGGCAAGGATGGCAATATCGATCTCGATGCGGCCCTCAGCCGTGTCGAATCAAAGATTAACGATTTGAACTTCAACTACATGGTAGAACAAACCGCAGAATATCCGGCCATCATAGCATCTTCCCAAGGGGAGAATGATGCCTATAAGGCGGCCGTGTCCATGGTGAGAGAGGAGGTGATAAAAGGCAACCTTCTTCAAGCCGTTCCATCGCGGCGCCTGGAAATCGCTACCGAAATGCCGGCACTGGAGGCCTATCGGACTCTGCGGAGTTCAAACCCTTCCCCTTACATGTTCTATTTGGACTTCGGCCCCTGGCAGCTCTTCGGCGCCTCCCCCGAAGTGCATGTGAAGGTTCGGCACGGGCGGGCGATACTGCGGCCCATCGCCGGTACTCGTCGTCGGGGCAAGAACGAGGCGGAGGATCGTGAATTAGCCGCTGAACTTCTCTCCGATCAGAAGGAAAGGGCCGAGCATCTGATGCTTGTCGACCTGGGACGCAACGACCTTGGACGTGTTTGCGAAATCGGTTCTGTGAAAGTAACCGAGATGATGAGTATCGAAAAATACTCCAAGGTGATGCATATTGTCAGTCAGGTGGAGGGTAACATGCTAAAGGGCAAAACGGCTGCCGACCTGATTCGCGCCACCTTCCCGGCAGGCACCGTATCGGGAGCTCCCAAGATTCAGGCGCTGAAGACAATAGCTGAGATCGAGGCCATGCCCCGGTCATTCTATGCCGGGTTGGTGGGCTACCTTGAACCCAGAGGCTCGCTGGACACCTGCATCACGATTCGCAGTGCCCTCAAGAAGGAGAATCGCCTTTTTCTCCAGGCCGGGGGCGGTGTTGTCTATGATTCAAATCCCGAGCGGGAGCTGGAAGAAACCAACGAGAAACTCAGAGCACTTGCCCTCGCTGTCAGCGTTGAGATGTAGGATATGACGCTTCTAATCGACAACTACGATTCATTCACTTACAACATCTATCAGATGATTAGTGAAATTACTGATGAAGATGTCAAGGTGGTTCGGAATGATGCGATTTCCATTGCCGAGTTGAAAACCTTGAGTCCCCATCGCCTTATTATTTCGCCAGGCCCCGGCACTCCCCGGCAGGCCGGAATCTCAGTGGAAGCGGTGAAATTTTTTGCCGATAGAATACCCATACTGGGCATCTGCCTAGGTCACCAGTGCATCGCGGAGGCCTTCGGATCGACCATTGTTCAGGCCCTGGACATCGTTCATGGCAAGGTGCAGCCCATCGATATTGATGGAAAGGGCATACTCCGAAACCTCCCCAACCCCTGCAGCTTCACCCGATATCACAGCCTTGCCGTAGATCCTCATCGTATACCCGAAGAATTGGAAGTATCCGCGCGTTCTCCCGACGGTGAAATCATGGGCCTTCGACACAAGGCCCTGCCCATTGAGGGGGTGCAATTCCATCCTGAATCCATTGGAAGCAGCTGCGGCGAACGTCTTTTCACCAATTTTCTCCATTGGAGAAGAGAACCCTTGAATCGTGCCGGTTTGCTGAACAAGGTTATCGGTGGAGTCCATCTCAGCTCGGAGGAAGCGGCCGCCTTCATGGACGAGCTTACCGATGGATCCTTAGAAGACGCCTACACCGCTGGCATGCTCACTGCCCTGTCGGCCAAGGGGGTCAGCGCCGAAGAGGTAGCCGCCTGTGTCTCGGTGTTGGTGGGAAAACAACACATGGTGAAACTGGATACCGCAGGCATCCTGGACACCTGCGGTACCGGAGGTGATGGTCTGCACACCTTCAATATCTCCTCTTTCTCGGCATTGCTGGCTTCAAGTTGTGGGGCTACGGTTGCCAAACACGGGAACCGTGCGGTAAGTTCGAAATCCGGAAGCACGGATTTTTACGATGCCTTAGGCATTCCAACCAATCTGAACGCCATGGGGGTGGCCGAGAGTATCAGGGAGATGGGTTTCGCCTACATGGCCGCGCCGAATTTTCACAGTGCTATGCGACATGCCGGACCTGTACGGCGTGTTCTGGGCGTGAAGACCATCATGAACACTCTGGGGCCCCTGGCGAATCCCGCCGGGGCAGACTATCAGATTATCGGTGTTTACGACGATGCCCTACTTCCGGTGATGGCTCGGGCGGCGAGAATGCTGGGCGTGAAACGCGTCTGGACCGTGCGTTCCACAGATGGATTGGACGAGATTTCGCCGGCGGCGCCAACGAGAATTTTTCGCATCGACGAGGAAGGACGGGAAACGGAAGCGATCTTCAAGCCAAGCACATTGGGAATTTCCGGTTATACGGTGGAGGATCTTGCCGGGGGAAGTGCTGCCGAGAATGCTCAATCCGCCAGAGAATTGCTCCGAGGGAATGGATCGAGGGCCCTACGCGAGGCCGTCTGTCTGAACGCCGGCGCCGCTCTGGCAGTTGCTGGTATGGCCGAGGATATCGCATCCGGTTATGACATGGCGAAATCCGCCCTCAGAGACGGCCGGGCGGCGGCAAAGGTCGCGGCATTGCGAGAACGCGGGGACTTGAGTAACTCACAATGAACTCTACTCCTGACATACTCCTGGAAATCGTCCGGAAACGAGCCGAACGAATAAAGCATAACGGCGCGGCTCAAGGTTTGGCACTGCCTTCAAAGCGGCAGGTTCCTCTGGTGGATTTCATGGCGCCAGGCCATCCGGCAGCCCGCCATTCGGCCGCCGGCGAATTAAACTCACCTATACTCATCGCCGAGATTAAGCGTCGTAGCCCCTCGGGGGGGAATATCGGCGCGATACCGAAGCCCCAGCTCCTGGCCGCTCATTATGAAGATGCCGGATTTCGTCGAGTGAGCGTTCTCACCGAAGAGGCCCACTTCGGCGGTTCATTGTCCGATTTGATAGCGGTGAAAAATGCCCATCCCGATCTGGCGGTACTCCGCAAGGACTTCCTTCTTAGCCTAGAAGACGTGGAGTTGAGCTACCGCGCCGGGGCCGATGCCATACTGCTCATCGCGACCCTACTCGAACCCAGCATCCTGACAGCCATGTACCACCGCAGCCGTGAACTGGGTATGCGAGCCCTGGTGGAGGTTCACAACGAGGCGGATGTAAAACGGGCGCGGCATCTCGCTCCCCCTTTGGTGGGAATCAACAGCCGCGATTTGCGTCGCTTCACGGTGGAACCCCTGATTCCCCTGGAAATCCGCAGCTCCATTAACTGGGATTGCCACGTTGTCTACGAGTCGGGAATTTCCTGTGAGAGTGATGTCCTGTTTGTCCGGGGTTCGGGATTCGATGGTTTACTGATGGGTGAGGCGCTGGTACGCTCGCCCGAACTGGGCGCGAAGGCGATACGCGCCTGGGAGAATGAAAAAGAGGCACGACGGCGATACGCAGTCTGGGAACGCCTTTACTCACGACATCGCGCGGGAGTGCCCCTAGTGAAAATTTGTGGGATTACCAACCGTGAAGACGCGCTTGCCACCGTGAATGCCGGGGCCGACATACTGGGCTTTGTTATGACCCCATCTCCAAGGCAGGTCAGCACGGCGATTATCCGGGAATGTGCCGATCAAAAGGTTCTCAAGGCGGCGGTGGTGGTGCTGAAGGCCGACGAAAAGGTGTCCGACGAGCTCAGGAGTCTCCTGGATGAGGGACTTCTGGATTTCCTGCAGTTTCATGGGGATGAGACGCCCCAAACCGTACGAAGCTGGCCCTCCTACAAGGCGTTGAATCTGAGAACTTGCCAGGATGCCGAGGCTATGGACAGCGCCGGCAGTCCGGCGGTTCTGGTGGATGCTTTTTCGCCGGCTGCCCGTGGCGGTACGGGGAAGCGCCTGGACTCTTCGCTCCTGAGCGCCGCCTGGGAGCGCCGCCGTCTGTGGATTGCCGGCGGTCTGGATGCGGACAACGTGGCAGCGGTTGTAGACGAATGGAAGCCCGGTCTGGTGGATGTTTCCGGTGGTGTGGAGGCCTCAAAGGGTCGGAAAAACCACGAGGCTCTGCGGCGCTTCGTCGCCGAAGCAAAGGGGAGAAATCGTGGGGGCCGGGGTCAACCGGCAAGAACAGAGAGCTGAAGGAATGAGTGAGAACGGCTTTTTTGGTGACTACGGTGGTCGCTATGTCGCCGAACTGCTGCGCCAAGCCCTGGAACAGCTTGAAGAACAGTTCACCACGGCCATCACCGACCCCACTTTTCGGGTTGACTTGGAAAATTTCCACCGGGACTTCATTGGCCGTCCCACACCTCTGCTTCCCGCGAGAAACGCGTCGGCTACCATTGGTGGGGCCGATATCTACATCAAGCTTGAAGGACTGGCGAATACCGGCGCCCACAAGATTAATAACGTCGCGGGTCAGGCGTTATTGGCCAAGCGCATGGGTAAGACGCGGATTATCGCCGAGACCGGCGCGGGTCAGCATGGCGTAGCCACCGCCGCGGCGTGTGCCCGCTTGGGCTTGGACTGTGTGATATACATGGGCAGCCAGGACATCCTGCGCCAGCGGCCCAACGTTTTCTGGATGGAACTCTTCGATGCCGAATTGAGGCCGGTGAGTTCCGGAGCCGCTACGCTCAAGGACGCGGTGAACGCGGCTCTTCGGGATTGGGCGGCCAGTTGGGAGAACACCCACTATCTTTTGGGATCCGCGCTTGGGCCCGCGCCGTTTCCCGACATGGTTCGTGAGTTTCAGTCCGTGATTGGCAAAGAGACGAAGTGTCAATTGGAGGCTTTGGGATTAAGCCCCAATGCCCTGGTGGCCTGTGTTGGCGGTGGCTCGAACGCGATTGGATTCTTCGAGCCCTATCTGGAAGAATCCGAACCCATCCTGGTGGGTGCCGAGGCCGGTGGAAGGGGAGCGGGTGTGGGGAACAATGCGCTGCGCATGTCCGCCGATGGGAAGGTTGGTATCCTACAGGGCTACAAGAGCCGCTTCCTCACCGACCAAGACGGTCAGGTGCTTCCTACCCATTCCATCGCTGCCGGTTTGGACTACGCGGGCATCGGACCGCAGCTGGCGCATCTGGGGGAGAGTGGACGAATTCGATTTGTCAGCGTACATGATGATGAGGCCTTGGATGCCCTGAAATTCTTTGCCCGAGAGGAGGGGCTTATCTTCGCGATGGAATCGGCCCACGGCGGGGCCGCCGCGATCGAAATGGCCCGAGAGATCGGAGCGGGTGGCTGTGTTGTGCTGAACATGTCCGGTCGGGGGGACAAGGACATATTCATATCCGCTGCGGCGCTTGACGGAGCGGCCTGGAGAACCTTCCTGCGCAGCCAAGGTGACGAAGAGGCAATGAGAACACCGTGAACATCATCACTCATTTCGTTGCTGGTTTTCCCGATTATCAGAGGTCCTTGGAAGTGGCTCGTGGTCTTATCGCCGGGGGTGCTTTCGCGTTGGAAATGCAGATTCCCTTTTCAGATCCCAACGCGGACGGTCCGGTGATCGAAGGGGCCTGTCGGGTCGCGCTCGAAAACGGGTTCCGGGTTGAAGATGCCTGGCGGCTTCTGGAGACCATCCGCGAGGAATCGGAGATACCGGTCTTCGTGATGAGTTATGCCTGCCTCGTTTTCACGCCGGGAGTGGAGAACTTCATAAGGCGAGGGAAGAGCGCCGACGCGACGGGTTTCATCATCCCCGATCTGGTACCGGGGTCAGACGAGGGACTCTATGCTGCCGCGGCAAGTGCGGGGGTAAGGGCCGTACCGGTAATCGTTCCCTGGATTGCCGATTGGAGACTGGATGAAATTTTGAGTGAACCAATTGACTGGATATATGTGGCCCTGCGCGGCGGCATTACCGGTGCCTATACCGAACTGGGAACGAAACAGGAAGAGTTTCTTAAGAAACTCAAGGCGAGGGGAATGGCGAAGAATCGCAGGGGGTCTGGCGGCGAAAGAGCATTTCGGGTAATGGCCGGATTCGGTATTCAGCGGAGCGAACAGGTTGCCGCCGTGACGGCCATAGCCGATGCCGCTATCGTAGGTTCAGCCCTTGTGAAGGCCATCGAGGAAACCGGATCGGCCGAGCCGGGCGAAACGGCGCGGGCGCTCGTAGGGAAGCTGAAGGGAGGCGTATCCACCCCGACGAAGAGCGTGGGACACACCCGTGCTCCGTGATTCTCCCGCTGCCGGGATTCACATCCGAAACAGCATATCTTCGTAGGTGGGCATGGGCCAGTAATCCCGCCCCACCATAGCTTCCAAGATGTCGCCGCTGCGCCGCAGAACACCCATTTGGGGGAGCACCTTTTCCCTGAAGGCCACCGCCCTTGTGTGTACATCTTCAATGCTGTTAGTAGCTATCAGGACTTCATTGAGAGCGTCACTTTCGCTTTTGAGGGAGTTCAACGCGTTCACCAGCTCTTCCAGCAGTTCCACTTGTGCCGCCGGTGACATCTTCGCCCCGGAGGACTTGAGATTGTTGATACTCGCCGCGATATCCCCTGCGTAGTTACTAGCGGCTGGGAAGATATGCCTGTCGGCCATCTCGGCCATCACCGAGGCTTCGATGTTGATTTGCTTGGCATACTGCTCCATGTAGATGTTTACCCGGCTCTTAAGCTCTGTTTTTGAGAGAACCTTTTGCCTCTCGAACATGGATACCGAATCAGTCTTTAAGTATTCCGGCAAGGCGTAGACAGTCGCGCTGATATTGGGAAGTCCCCTTCTTTGAGCCTCCTCATACCATTCATCTGAGTAACCATTGCCATTGAATACAATCTTCCGGCAATCCCTGAATATCTCTTTGCAGATGGCTTGAATCTCCAGATTCACATCGTTGGTTTTCTCAAGACGATCGGCGTATTCACTGAGTATCTCGGCCACCGAAGTATTGAGAACAACGTTCGGGGCAGCGATGGATTGACTGGAAGCCACCATGCGCAACTCGAATTTCTTGCCGGTAAACGCGAATGGACTGGTTCGATTCCGGTCGGTTAAGTCCATGGGAAAGCGCGGAAGTATGGTAGAACCAATTTCCATCTTCAAGTCCGAACGCCCGTGTGCCACCTTGCCCTCGGCAATGGCATCCACGATTTCCGTGAGCTGATCGCCCAGAAACATCGAGACGATGGCCGGTGGAGCCTCATCGGCGCCCAGGCGATAATCGTTACCGGAGTTGGATGTGGACGCCCGGAGTATCGGCGCGTAACGAGTAACCGCCTTCATTGTAACGGCCAGGAACAGCAGAAACTGGGCGTTCGACTGAGGATCGTCTCCAGGTTCCAACAGGTTTATGTCGTCATCCGTATCCATCGACCAGTTATTATGCTTACCCGACCCATTCACGCCGGCAAATGGCTTCTCGTGAAGAAGCGCCGCCAGCCCATGCCGCGTGGCCACCTTTTTCATCGTTTCCATCACCAGTTGATTGGAATCCGTAGCCACGGATACCGGCGCGAAAATGGATGCCAGCTCGAACTGATGAGGCGCGACCTCGTTGTGCTGGGTTTTGGCGGAAATACCCAGTTTCCAGAGCTCATAATTCAGCTCCTTCATGAATTCCGCCACCCTTTCCTTGATGGCGCCGAAGTAGTGGTCTTCCATTTCCTGACCCTTCGACGGCAATCGACCGAATACCGTACGGCCGGTGAGCTGGAGATCGGGGCGCCGGTCGAAGTACTTCTTATCGATGAGGAAGTACTCCTGCTCGGCGCCAGCGGTGGCGAGAACACGATTGGAGCTTGTGTTGCCCAGGGCCCTCAATACGCGTATGGCCTGTTTGCTCAATGCCTCGATAGATCGTAGCAGCGGTACCTTCTTGTCCAGGGCCTCGGCGGTGTAGGACACAAAGGCGGTGGGAATGCACAGGGTGAGATCGCCGCCCTGTTCCTTCAGGAAGGCCGGACTGGTAGTGTCCCAGGCGGTGTAGCCGCGTGCTTCGAACGTGGCTCGGAGGCCGCCGGAGGGGAAGGAGGACGCGTCCGGTTCGCCTCGAATGAGTTCCTTGCCGCTGAATTCCATGATGACCGTGCCGTCGTTCTGGGGCGCGATGAAGGAATCGTGTTTTTCGGCTGTGAGTCCCGTGAGGGGCTGGAACCAGTGGGTATAATGGGTGGCCCCCTTCCCAGTCGCCCAGTCCTTCATCGCGCTCGCCACAACCTCAGCGACTTCCAGGGTGAGTTGGTGCTCTCCGGTCTGTACGGCCTTCACAGCGTTATAAATGGTTTTAGGAAGCCATTCCCTCATGGCCTTATCGTTGAAACTATGAATTCCATATATTTCTTCCACTGAAGAATGGGTGTAGTCAGTCTTTTTCATCTGCTCCTCTTTACTTTTCGGCGATTCTATGCGATACTTACGATGTGGTAAATGCCATTTATGTTCGATAGCCGACGAAATTAGGCGTTTTTGCCGCTTAGGAGGCCTTATAGGGATATTGGATGCCGAAAAAACCCGGAATAGAGGGAATGGCCTAACCGCAAAAGGAACACTCGCCCGCTGAGGGCTGAAATTCACTCTATTCGGCGAACTTCTCACTTATCTGTTTTTGATACCAGCCGCTAAGGGCTATTACCCGGTTGGTGAAGGAGTTCTGGGCTCGATTGATGAACGATTTCACATCTCGCGTGCGTGCCGATATGGTGCCGTACATCAGTATGCCTTCGAGTACAGGAACCACGATGAGATGGATCTGCATGTCCTCTCTATTCACCACCCTGAGAATTCCCTTATAGCGCAGGTGGGTGAGGTTTATCATGTCAGCGGCCAGGGCCTCCGCCGTGGCCCTGTAGATTATTTCTGTTCTGTTGCTGCCGAAACTCATATCTTTCTGATGCATGTAGATTCTGGACTCACCGGGAATACGGGTGAGTGAGGGATCGGGGAGCGGTTCCTTCGATTTGGGATGGGCAATTGCCCAGGACTCCGCGAAAAGCAGCCGCATCCGACTCCTTGAGGCCGAGTAATACTCCAGGCCCTGAAGCGTGCTCACCGAGCGGAGTATGTTGTACATCAGCAGTAAGCGTTCTTCACTGGGCATACGGGAGTAGCCCTCCGGCAGGTCTTCGGTGCCGGTGAAGAAAAGACCCTCGATGCCGATGTTCAGATTGCCTGAAAGAATCCTATCCCGTACAATGGAGCTGAGGGGCGTCACTGGCAGTAATTCGGGAGACACGGCATCGGGATGAAAACGGAGAGTCTGTCCTTCGCTGAGGAGGGAGCGGCGCTGGCTGTCGCTCATCGGCGGCAGCAGCTCATCCAGTGAAATCCGCTGAGTAATGGCGGGGAAGGGGGCGCATAACAGAAGAATCGAGGCGATGGTTCTCAATTTCCGTATCATGAGATCAGGATACCCCCAACAGGACATCGAGACAAATTCACACGATTTCTCTCTCAGCGTAGCTATGCTTTTCCAACAACTCGAAGAAGCCGGGGAAGGTTATATCGGCCGCTTCGGCTCCCCTAATACTCACCCTGCCGCGGCATCCCAGGGCGGCCACAGCCAGGGCCATCACCACCCGATGATCCTGATGTCCATCCAGCATCGCGCCATCGCAGTCCCGGCCGCTTCCCGGACGCGGCCGCTTCCCGTGGATAATCATGCCATCGGGCAATTCCCGCGCGTCGAAGCCCAATTTGTGGAGCTCGGCGCACATCACCGCGATGCGATCGCTTTCCTTCATTCGGGCCTGTGGCACATTCACCAGCTTCGTTATGCCCTCGGCGAAGCAGCCTGCCACGGCCATCGCCGGTAAGGCATCGGGCATGTCGTTCAGATCCAGAACGGCAGCGGTGAGGGGCCTTCCCCTGATACGGACGGCGTTGGGTAGCGACTCTGTGAGACAGCCCATTCTCTCCAACATGTCCAGAATTTCCTTGTCTCCCTGGGAATCATTCACATCCAGCCCCTCGAGCAGCAGGGTCCCGCCGGTGATTGCCGCTGCCACCAGGAAAAAAGCCGCGGAGGACCAGTCCGCCGGAATCGCCCGGTCGAAGGCCTTGTAATGCTGGCCCGCGGGAATGGAAAACTCCCGCCACCCTTCCCGCTCGTAGCGAATGCCCTGACTCTCCAGCCAGCTCAGAGTAATACCCACATAGGGGGCCTCGTTCAGCGATTTCACCGTGATGACGGTTCGATTCTCTTCGTTCTCACCGATGAGCGGAACCGCGAGCAATAGCGCCGAGAGATATTGACTTACCTGACACTCCAGCTCCACCCTCCCGGTTTTCAGTGGGCCGGTGACGGTGAAGGGCGCATAGCCACCCCTGGTTGAGGCAACCTGGGCACCGAGATGCCGCAGGGCCGTCAGCAGTGGCGCCGCGGAGCGTCTTCGCGTCTGCTTATCCCCGTCGAAACGGACCGGAACGCTCCCGAGGGCGGCTAGGGCCGTAGTCAGGTACAGGGTGGTGCCGGAATTACCCACATCTATGCCGCCGGCGGGACAGGCCATGCCCCCCAGGCCGCTTACCACCCAGTCTTCCGCACCGCTCTTGACCTTCGCGCCGAGGGTTTCTATCGCCCGGCGGCAGCTGCTCGTATCGAGGCTCATGAGAGGCTGCCTAAGGCGGCTTTCCCCCCCGGCATAGGCGGCAATCAGGAGGGCCCTGATCGTGTGGGACTTGGAGGCTGGTATGAGCAATCTGCCTTTGACTACCGGAGGCATGGCGTTCGGGAGACGGCCCGCGACGGTTCGAGTCATCAGAGTAAGATATAAGGGGGGGGTGATGAGGTCAATAGGGCTTCCCAGCGCATAGCCTTATCGCGGGATGGCATCGGAAAGCATTGAGGATGAGCAGTGCCATCGCCGTGATTTTTTCCTATCGGGAATGGTTTTTTGTCGCCGCGTGTATATAATATGAATGAAGTCCCTTACCACGGAGAGGTTGCTGTGAAACGTATTGCATCTGTTTTTCTGCTGATTATTGCTGCTTCTGTATCAAGCTATGCGGATGATTATACTTGGAACGGTAATGCGGGTAATTCCAATTGGAACGATCCTGGTAACTGGACTGGTGGGCCGAGCTTTCCGGGTTCCAGTAATTCCACTGATGATACTGCAATCATCCCGAGTGATGGTACCATTCAGCATCTACCGCAGCTCAATGTCACAGTCGAACTATCCAGCCTAGATATAAAGAGAAGTGATATTGCACTTGCAAATAGCGGAGCGCATGCTCTCGTCATTAATACATCGATCGGAGGCCGTTTAAATTTCAGTGGGGGCGCGTCCATTACCCTTGAGTCAACTGATCCTCAAAAATCCCCGATTTCGCTGATTTCCAACACTGAGATAACAGTCACAGGTGCTGGGAGGCTCGATATCAATAGCCAGGTTAGGGGAATCATTATCCCGAATGAGCCTCCCCCTGATCTGTCTTTGACCTTCGACAACGGGTTTGATACCGATAATGCCAATACCTCAATTGGGCCGGATATCGCGAGATTCACGTTTACATCCCGTAGTGCCACCGAGGCTGTTCTTCCGGAAATCAATATTGGCAGCACACTGACAATCAGCGCAGCGAATGACATCAGACAGGCAGGCGGAGCTAACATTGACGCTTGGGATTTCGTCGTTTCTACAGGCACAACATACAGTCTGACAAATCAGACTGTAACAGCAAAAGGGAGTATTACAGACGGTGGAACAATCAATGTCTCCGATACAGCAACAGTGACTGCCTATGACGATTTTACCATCGCAAACATCGTTGTGGGTGATGTCAACGGTAATGCCACATTCAGGGTGGGAGGGAATTTTACCCCGGTTTCATTCATCCCGGGTGATAATATCGATACGACGGACACTGATTCCACCGTTGAATTCTTTAGCGATTTGAGAGATAGCGTGGCGAATGCTCAGAGCTTTCACAATCTCACCATCAACGATCCGGGCAATGAAGTTTCTGCCTCTGGTAGCTGGAGAGTATACGGCGTGCTTACTATGACTGCTGGAACTTTCAAGCCGGGGAGCGACAGATCTGGAAATATATATCAACATGAAATTTGGAGGAACTGGGATTCCACCAGTCCCAACATCATCTTAGATGCTGTTTATAGTGATTTCTCTTTTAAGGGTGGTATGAATACCACAATTAGAACCAAGGAAGATCAGAGCTTGTACAGATTAGAAATCGACAAAGATACTGCTGCAGCTGTGACACTGGTAAGTTCGTTGAAGATAGCGGAAAATCTCACGATACGTAGGGGCTTTCTCTACGGTGGCACAGCCAATGAAGCACAGGATATTGAAATCGGTGGCAATTGGACTGATGCCCCGGGAGTCGACACTTCTGGCTTTCGACATCGAAATGGAGAAGTAACCTTTGTTCCTAGTATCGACGGTAGCGGCTCTATATTTACTGTCAATTACTTGCTAACGTCACCGTCATTCTATTTCTACGATTTGGAAATTCGGGACTCTGAACTGAGCATTGAAGATATCCTGGTGTTTGGAGGCAATCTGACGATTGGAAACGATCTGACGATTCATGGCAAAACCACAGCCAGGGACGCTTCGGTGGTTACAGATCAGACTACCACAGTTAATGGTAATGTGCTCATCAACGCGGAAGCCGCCAATGCGAGTCTTACCACAAGGGAGGAATTTACGGCGAATGCGGCAACCAAATCCGTAACATTGCAACAGGCGGGAACTCACGAAGCCAAGATAGATTTTACAGATCAGAATTTCCAAATCGGTGCCTTGAATAACGGGGGCGAACTTCGTCTCCGCGGATCGCAGGCGACTCAGGGTTTTCCGACGGCGGCCGCAAAGGAAAACTATGGGCTGATTACCTATTATGGCCATGCTACTAGGGAATCGCGTATCCGCCATGATGAATTCTGGAATCTCAGCATCGATGCCCCCGGCCGAAGCATTCTCATGAACAATGACATCACTGTTTTCGGACGGAGCGATCCCAATGGCAATAAAGAGCTCACGAACGATCCCGGCCCCGCTAGTCATACTGACCTTAATGGCCTTCGAATTCTCAATGGGACCTTGAATGCTGAATCTGGGGGATCTCAGTACGATATCAAGCTCCACGGCATGATGTACGTGAGCGACAGCGGTTCATACAACTGGGGTACGACGGCAAATATCGGAAGTGGTGGCGCGACCGTCGAGTTCAAGGGGCCTTACCCGGCCTATATCGGTGGCGATATCACCTTTTTTCGCTTCCTGGTAAACTCCGGCGCTGATGCCGGAGCCCCTGTGGCTCCTGGAGAGCCCGTCGATTCAACGGTGAGCGGCAAGCATTTCTACTTTCAGGAGGGCAAAACAATAACAATCGCCGATCATGTGGACGCGAGGTTCATCGTTGTCGGCGATGACGTGAGCCCGGATGATGGTGTGCCCGATGATTCCTGGATAGCCCTGCACTCTGGCGCAAGCGGTACACGTTGGATGATAAGCAAACCACAGTCTGTGAATGTCACCATGAAATATGTCTATGTCCAAGCTTCCAATGCCACGCCTAGGGAGATTAGGTCTCCAGCCAAGGTGTGGACTAGCGATTGTATAAATTGGGTGGGGGGTGTTCCTTACATCGAACTATCGAGTACCCGGGATCAGCTCAATAATTTTACAGGGGCGGTCGCGATGATGAATAACACTCCCTACCAACCTAATGGGCGGATAGACAGGATTCTCGTTGAGGTTAGCACCGATATCAACTCGGATTTTTCGGGTCTCGAAGTCGAGGTGGAGGGATATGAAGTTCTCGGATTCGATAGTGGGAATGATGCCACGGATCATGAAACACTCAATTCACGGCAGTTCTGGATAATACTGAAAGAGGGCAACGCCCTGGACACCGGGGCGACACCATCTTGGCGCCTTGTGCGCAATACCACACTTGGATCGGCATCCGGTCCTGAGCGGGTGTCGATGACACCCTCCAAGGATAAGGAGATTCCCTACGATGGGGCGCCCCCCCTTGTCGGATATACATTGGCGGTTGTTGACTCAGAACGCAAGGAGGTGTTTGTCCACTTCTCCGAGCCTGTTGTAAATACCGCGGACGGAGATGAAATCAAATTGGCCAATTTCGCTACCACTGTGGGTGGGGGTGTGGCTTCCATTGAGCGCGTATCCACGGGCCCATCGAATAAAGGCACGCGAGAAGTGGTTCTCAAACTGGATTCCAGTGTAACGGCGAATGATGTTACGGGAAACGCTCGAAATCTGACATTTAGCGAAATGAGAGATATTCCAACACCCAAGAGCGCGCATGAGTTGGACGAGGGCGATCGATCCGATACGGCAAGCAGTCTTCCCTCATTCTCCACGAGCCATCGCATTTCGGATATCGCTCTGGGAATCGTCGGTAATGGAATTGTTCAGCCGAAAAGTGCCAGGGGAGAACAGCAGACATCCGCCGATAGTTTTGACGGAAGGGACGCACTATGGGCCGGTGATATCGAATTGGAAGCACATCGCTATACAGGCCAAACTCTCACCCCGATAATCTATTGGAGGAATGCCCGGGAAATTGATCAATCCTATAAGAACAACGGCCTGTGGCTTCCCTATTTTGAGGAAATAGCCAATAGCGGAAACCGGCCATTCTTCGGCCTAGTTCCACGTCCTCTGAGTACCGGCCTATCGCCTAGAGACATGAGAAGTGTATCTGGCGATGAGTTCGAACATAAATGGGATTCCACCGATGAAAGCATAGTGAACGGCAGCGATTTGGATTTCCTCTTCAGAGTCGATGGGAGGAGTACTACGAATCATCTCTATGCGGCCCGCTGCGAAGATGATTCTGCTGCTAACTGGTACCGGCGCATCCGTCCCTGGTCCATCAAGATTCGCAATACTGTTAATCAGGCCGGGGCCGTCTCGATTCAGAACAACATCATCAACCCGAAAAACAATGAGAAAACCACCCTCCAGTATCAACTGAGTTCCAGAGGAACGGTTACCATACAGGTATTCGATCTCTCAGGCAATACGGTTGAAGTGCTTCAGCGAGGGAGTCAGAGCCCCGGCAGTTATACGGTATCCTGGGATGGGCGAAACCATGCCGGCAATGTCGTCGCCCGGGGCATTTACTTCATTCGTTTTGTGGGGCCCGATAACATCGACCAGATAAGGAAGGTGCTGGTAGTGAAATAGCGGCCCTCAGGCCTCTGAATCGCCTTATCACTCTCTCGGCATGGGGGCCGTTCAGGCAGGCCCACTCAAGTGTCACCCTCTCGGCGTCATCATTCTCAAGCCCCCATGGCAATGCTTCGCCTCGATGAGGAGTGTTCTGGGGAGCACGCGCGTTTAACCAGCCCCTGAATAACTGGAATGTCGGCAATGTGACTAACATGGACTTTATGTTTCATAATGCAAGCGCATTCAACCAGGATATCAGTGGCTGGGACGTGGATCAGGTATCGGGCTACTCAGGCATTTTTGACGGCGCCACCAAGATGAACGAGAACCCATTCTACATGCCGCCGAGGTTTCGGCCGTCGAACTGGAGGAGCAGCGGGAATTTCTTCATTACCCGCTGGAATATCAGCAACACTAACACCTCGAAATATGCAAGTGGTGAATCGAACTCCAATCAGATCAAGCTGCCTTTGCATTCGAGTGGACGTTACGACTTCACTGTCGACTGGGGCGATGACAGTCAGAGCACGATTACCCGCCACGATCAAGCGGCGATTACCCATAGCTATGCGGCCGCAGGGGAGTACACCGTCATGATCGGCGGCACGATCGAGGGTTTTGGCTTCTGGCGTGATGCGGGATTTTCTGGATATTTTGATAGAGTCGTAGGAGACAGCGCGAAGCTAATAGATGTACGGAGTTGGGGCCCGGTGCAACTGCACAGTCACGGCGGACAGTTCATGCGTGCGAGGAATCTCGGTGGCTTCCCCGCGACGGGCACATTGGATCTCAGCAATGTGACCGATATGAGCCATATGTTTCACGGTGCACACGCGTTCAACCAGCCTCCCGATAACTGGAATGTCGGCAATGTGACTGATATGAGCTATATGTTTCAAAACGCAGGCTCTTTTAACCAGGATATCAGAAACTGGAACGTGGATCAAGTAAGGAGCTACGAATACATGTTTCACTACGCCTTCATGATGAACGCGAACCCCCAGTACAAGCCGCCGAGGTTTCGATAGGAGCCGCTTCCCGCCCGCGAGGGCGGGGCTGGCCTCGGCCAGCCCTGATCGCCAATCGGGAGACGATGGCCAAGGATCGAAGGGCCCTCTATGTCAAGGCTTCGCGAAGCCGTCCACCAACGCGAGCATGAGCCGGCGCTCCTCGCGGTTTGGCAGTAATGCTTCAATCCTCTCTTGGCCCTCGCGAAGCAGGTCGCGTCCCTTCTCCCGCGCCCGCGCTATGGCGCCCGATTCGCCGATGAGTCCAATGGCATCTTCGACGGCGGACCATTCACCATGGGGAGTTTCAGAGGCCGCCCTCTTGAATAGGGTAACGAGCCGTGGAATGTCCTGGGGTCTCATTATGGAATGAAGGATGACCGGCAGACTCTTCTTTCCCTCTACGATGTCATCGCCCCGCTTCTTGCCGGGGTTTCCGGTGGCGAGGTTTTGCACGTCGTCCAGTATCTGAAAGCCCATGCCCACGCCCTCCCACGCGCTGCCGAGTTTCGCCGCCAGCGAATCCGCCGAGAGTTCGTCTGTGGGAGTCTTAGCGCCGGCGGCCCGCACCCCCAGGACAGCGGCCAGGGCGGCCAAACTCCCGGTCTTATACCGGCACATCGTCAAATATGATTTCTCGTCGGGAAACAGCTCAGGGCGGCGGTGCCAGAGAATATCATAGCCCTGCCCCAGATGCAAGCGGCGCATCACCGTCAGCCAATCCTGGAGAATTCGCCCCTTCGTGAGTTCGTCGAAATCCGACTCTTCCAAAACGATGGTGGGCAGGAAATACATGAGATTGCCCGTGTTGATGGCCATATCCTCGCCGAACATCTTGTGTATGGCCGGGCCTCCTCGGCGGGTTAGAGAATCATCTTCGATATCATCGATAATCAGGGAGCCGTTATGCGGAATTTCAGTGAAGACCGAAAGGCGATCGGCGGCACGGCCGCCTCCCAGGGCTTCACAGGTCAGTATGCTAACGAGGGGGCGCCAGCGCTTGCCCCCACGGCGAAGGAGTTCCCGCCCCGGTTCCAAAAAGGCATCGGCCCAGTCGTCGGAGACATCTGAATGGCCGTTGCCTGCCACCCTGGCGAGCCAGGCATCACTCACCTTTTCGGGCAACGCGTCAGCAAGAGCTTCTTCGATTCGGAGGATTCTCTCATCCATGGCTTCATGCTATCACAGGAACCCAATCCTTTCATCGGCCTTAGTAAGAACCAATCATCGCGGAATCTGAAGTCGAGGCCCTGGGTTCATTGTATGCCTTCCTCCAGGCCGGTTTTCTTGTTGACCAGCAGCAAGAGCAGAACGGAGACTGTGGTATCGAGTAAGGCGGTGAGCATCGTCAAAAGGGGTAATACGGGCACCAATATGAGCCAGCCATCTTCCAATCCCCGTCCATAGACCTTGCCGAGTATGATGAGGGACGCGCTCAGACCACGGTCGGGACTCGCGAGCAACACAAAGGAAACAAGGAAGGAAAAGAGTGCTGTCCAAGCCGCCTGAAACAAGGTGATCTCAAGACTGGAGTAAGAGCGGATTATGGTGAGCATGCAAACAGCGCTCATCATCGCGGTGCCTGCCCGGGCGAACATCAAGTAGATGGGAACCATAAATGCCGCGCTGTGCCGCCGCACTTTCAAATTCTCCTTGAGTTCCCTGGTGAGGTTACCATAGTTAAACAAGGGAGATGCCGATACCAAGGCCCCGGTCAACGCGCCCGACAAGGATGCCAGGGTTTCCCACGGGGAGCGGTTTTCGTGCATCCTCTTCAGCATGAAGGGGAACACCCCACACACCAATACGATCACGAGACCGAGCGATAGGGCTATCAATGGTATGAACCTCCGAAAGTCTACTACCTCTCGAATCTGTACTACCACTGCCATGGTTAGAAACGCGAGCATTCCAGGCATCAGTATCAATATGTAGTAATTGATTCGATAAAGAATCCGGGAAAAGGAGTCGAAGAAGTTGAATGCCGGTTCGGCGATTTCTCTGTCGTGGTACATGTGCCAACCCAGTAGGAAGGCTGGGAGAATTAGCGGAAGGATGAAGAACGAGTCGCCAACGAGGACACGGAAACTGTTCATTCTGATTGTTTCCTCAATAAGAGATCTCAATTCCATCACGGAGAAATCCGAGGGGCTGCCTGGAATAGCGGATATCCTACTGATATTGAATATCCAGGCAATCATGGTGCCCAATACGCTAAGAGCGGCAGCGAAAATCACGATGTAGAGAAGCGAACGGTAGGCGGCGGGACCAAGTTTTTTCAGCCTTCTTAACTGAGTAACCGCCACCGGAAATGAGAAGAATATCAAGGGCAATAACAAGTATCGCCCAATGCGCATGCTCAGATCCACCGCAATGTCAATGATGTCAGCAGCGGCTGTTCCTGTTTTTAGCAGGAGCCCGGCGATTATACCGACTGTGATACCGATAAGATAGCGAAATGGAGTTCGCATGATGAACCTCAATGTATGGATTTGGTGATGCTAGGCCCCCCAAAAGGCCATCGGCTTTCGGGGTATCGATACCAGCATCCTCTAAGCTTATCGCTGCGTTCGGCTTCCAGCCTGATGAGATTGGAGGTAAATCCATCCGCGTCGGGGGATTTGCAGATGAAGCCGGCACTCCAGAGTGAGAGCGTCGAATCCCGGATTAGCGATCCAGCAAAGGCCACAAAGGCTCCATAGCTCAGTTCTTCCAGCGCTCCGGGTGTTCCGCCGCTGCGATGAGGCACGACCATCCCGAGAAATCCTTCTGAAGACTCCAGCAAGGGGAGAACTTCCCTTACGAGCGCGATATTGCTCTTAACCGCCTGTTCCAGCACGTTTTCGATGTCACTCCCACCTGCGTCGGCAAAACTGGGAGCATTGGATGGCCTCTGATAGAGAATCCAGGCCGCATGGACACTCCCGAGTTTCCTGATCGTCTCCCGAACGACGGCCTTGGTGGAAAACCACGAGGAGCGATTCCAAGTGAGAACTGTGAGATTGGGGTTTGCTGTTTCGGCGGTATTGGTTTCCTTGCCTGCCACCGGCGCCACGACATGACATCCTCGGGTAAGGAGTTTTTCGATGAGTTTTCGGCCGGTGAGCGTCTCACTACCGGTTACCAGTACAACATCACTCATTCGTTCGCTCCACTCCGGGCATTGGCTAGAAGACGCTCCAGATGATAGTCCGCGCCGCGGTCCGCTTCCCACCATTTCCTGAAGACGCGCATGAGTTGCCGCCGTCGCGGGTATCCTGAGATGCCTCTCCCACTATCAACTATGGCGGTAAGGGATAGGGAAAGAACGCAATCGTCCCAGCCATCGCGATCGTACCATAAGATGCCATCCCAGGAGTTTACTCCGCAAAGGCTCCGAACCTCCTCCTTAGTCATGAGATCCGATAACAGCTTGCCCGAATGAATATCAGCGGCATTCCATCCATCGGCCGATAATAGCATGCCCACTAACTCAACTATCCGACGCTCATCGGGTCCGGGGAAGTGGTCGGAAAGCCATTTGTTCAGGCCCCAGATGTCTCTGATTTCCGATATACTCCGGTCGGGGGCCACCGCTGCTACTGTGGCGAGAACACTCCAGATTGCCAGCAGCGTGGCCTGATCCCAATTGGGATTTCCGAAAAGCCGGTATGTCCTCCGCCTGGCTCCCCTGCCGAACACGCGCCATCGAAACGCCGACGCCCCGAGGCGGGATTTCAGCAGGTTGTATATCTTCTGAGCATCGAAATTAACCGCCCTTTCTCCTGAGAGCCGGCCGTGTTGTTCGGCAAGTCTCATGAGAGACTCGGTAAACACGGCGCTTGCCGGGGGCCAGTCCGGCTGCTTGCCGCGCCGTATGGATGCCGCTATGGACCTGATAAGGGAGTTGTCGATGAGAGCGTCTAATGCGTTGTGGACCGGCCTGAGTCTGATTTCGTATATGGCCGCCCAGGGATCGGGGGTTCCCCGACCATTCAATTCCGCCGCGAGGCGGCCCCATATACCATCGTCGCTGTGCCGTTCAATATGGAACTCCATGTAAATCTGTCTACCATAGCCATCAATGGTCACTTCCAAACCAGATTCCCGCAATGCGTCCACGGAGCGGATGAACCAGAGATTGCTGAGCCCCTCCCTCATGAGACACCAGTCGTTGCCCGACGCATGATTCAACTCAAGAGCGATGGCCAGGGTGTCCCGTCTCATATTCCCTTCGCTGAGATTCACCGGCACCGCATGGTGTATATGTCCATGGGCTCTCTCATAGGCGTTGTTCACTATCACCAGGGCAGGACCCCTCCCATCCGAATTCGTATACGCATAGACATCTTCAAAAACGCCCGAACTTCCCATCAGATCGTATAGGCGGAACAGCTCGGCGCCGGCAAAAAGGCTTCGGTGAGCCAAAAGAGGGAAGATTTCCCGTTCATGCCGCTCAACGAGGTAGGCATCGGGCTCTTCGTCCCAATATGCTCGGACATATTCCATGCCGTATTTCTCGGTATAGCCCTCAATTTGCCCATGCCCGAACATCGGTAGGCCTGGGAGTGTGGCCAACAAGGTGCATACGGCAAAGTAGCGGTCGTCTTTACCAAACTGCGCAACGGCGGTTTCCTCGTCGGGGTTGTTCATGAAGTTGACAAAACGCTGGAGTATCCCTGGATCGAAGGCCAGAGTTTCCTTGATTATGGCCCGGAATTCGTCGTTCTTTCCATCCCGGAGCATATTCATGAAGGCCGAATTATACACCCGATGCATGCCCAATACACGGACGAAATATCCCTCCATCATCCAGAAAGCCTCGGCAAGCAACAAAGTTCCCGGCACCTCGGCGGCTACCCGGTCTACCACTTCCCGCCAGAACTCCTTGGGGATAGCATCGAAGAAATCCTCATCGGATAGGGCATAATCGGATCGGGAGGGTATGGCACCGCCCCCTCCAGGCGCGGGAAACCAGAGGCGCCGTATGTGTTTGCGGGCCAGTACCATGGCGGCGTCAAAGCGAATAATGGAGAAGTTCCGGGCCACATGGATAATGTCCCGTATCACCGCTTCGCGGGCATCGGCATTCAGAAAATCAATCTGGGCCGTGTCATTCCATGGCATGGTGGTACCGTCGTTGCCATGATAGACAAAGCAAGTATCGCCTGTGTGAGTATCGACGCGCTTGAATACCACGGCAGCATCGCTGTGGTCCCAGTAGTGGTCTTCCAGATGGATTTCTACCCTCGAATCTTCTGACAGATTGTCAGAGTTGAAACTGTATCCCGGATATGGGCAATGCGCTGCGCTCATGAGCCATTCAGGGTGATTCCTTACCCAGTCTGAATCCAAGCCTACATGGTTGGGCACCATGTCGCTGGAGAGCCGGATACCATGGGAGCCGGCTCGCTGCCGCAGGTTTTCCAGGGCCCCCCATCCACCGAGTTCTCCGGCGATGCCATATCCGAAGAGGGAATAGGCCGAGGCGGCTGCTTCGGGATTACCCATGCGCCGCTTGATTTCCCGGCTGGCATTGCTGCGCTCCCAGAGTCCAATGAGCCAAAGAGCATTGAAACCGCGTTCGGCTAGAGCCGAGAGTTCCTCGTCCGGTATGGCGTCCAAAGTGTGGATGGGTCGTTTGTACTGCCTGGAGAGCTGGTCGAGCCAAACCAATATGTTCTTCGCCAGAAGAACCACCCGGGGCATCCAGGCATCGTCCCGACTGAAACGCGCATTTTCATCCATGTCCAGCAAACCTGGGCGCTGGGACTGACCCGGGCCGCCGAAGCGCGGTCGGGTCTCTTCTTCCACCATGTCCAGGGCAGCGATGAGACCAGCCGCCCAGCTACCTAAGTACTTGCCCCATCGAGATAGTATGTACATGAGCTGATCTTTGACGGAATTCGGCGCGGCCTCTACGGGTTTTCTCAAGGTGGCCAACGGTGGTGAATCCTCGGGTTCCCGAGATAATCGCGCAGGATCCGCCGCGACGACACATTCCCACAATGCCCGGGTGTTCGCGTTTTCCGCATCGGGGGGAGCAGTGAAGAGTCGATGGAAAGGCGAGAAGGCCGGATCGTCCAGTGACATCGATACAAGGGTATAGGAGCGCAGGGCCTCTTCCCGTCCACGGTTGCCATTTTGAGCGAGCAGCTCTTGTGGTGTACTATGACCTTTCCACACGAGTTCACCGGGATAAGTAGCCAAGATTTCCTGAAAACCCTTCTCCTTTATGTCTGCCGGAAGGACCGCTTCGGCCGTCTTCAGGGCAGCGCTCTCGTAGGGATCATCACTGTCGGCGAACAGCTCAAGTATGAGTTCCCAAGCTGTGTTGATGCATGCCGCCCCATACAGATCTGAGGGCGGCGGGGCAGTGCCGGGGTTCAGTCGACGGTAGAGCAAGGAGAGTTCTCTGGCCTCCCTGGGAGAGCGCAACATGAGGCGCCCCCTTTCATCAAATCGCTTGGCCGGGAGGTTCAGTGCTTTTCGGGATTCCAGGCTAATCGGCAGAACCGGAGTCGGGTTGGTATCATTCATCACGCGCCTTCCTTCGCTTGCACAAAATTTTCAGCACATCGTTGAGTTCGGTGTTCGGTTTTTCCAAATCTACTTCCCTGCGCCATGTCCTGTATCCCTCTCTGATGCTTCCCGGCTCATTGATGTCTCTTTATTAGGGCCATCGTTCAATGCCGATATCATTCACGGGGTGTATCTGTATTAAGCTGAAGTCTGTAAAAGCCACCCAGCGTCCCAGGACGGGAAGGTCGGCGAACTCGCCGATACTCTGGGAGCCTCGTAGCGCGGAAGCCGGTGAGATGACAGCGGTGACGGGTTCTCCAGTTCCTGAGGTTTTCATGAATCCTCCTTTTGGGCCAGCTAGGGGGAATGCTCACCTCAGATACCGATCGTAGTGCCGCGAAGGATGCGCTCAGGGTCTTTCACTTCATCCGTCCATCCTGGCCCGCATTCGTTCCTCAATCTGGTTGATACGATTCCAGATTTGAGCCGCCTGTTCGTAATCTTCCTCCTCCACCCGGCGTTCCAGCTCTTCCCGCAGTCGTCCCAGCTGCGCATCGAATGGTCTCTTCGGTTCCATCATGCTAATGAAGATGCCATCTTCCTTGAGTATCAAATCGTCCACCATCATGGGGATTCTCATGCGCACGGCAATCGCTAGCGCATCGGGTACCCAGGCTTCAAGCGTGAAGTTCCTGTCTTCACCTGCGAAATGAATCACTGAACTGTATTTGCCCGACGATCCACGGTCGCTTAGGCCAAGATCCAATGATTGACCCTCTAGCAGACCGTTTTCGACCAATGCGCCTTCTACCAAGTCGCCACTGGTAGAACCGCCATCCTCGAACGAATCGTCGTCACCTAATTCATCAATGAAAATCTCTATCGATTGAGGGTAGACCTTTAAGGTTCGGCTCAATGTGCAAAACATCTCAGGAATTCGAGGGGATTTCACTTCCAGCCCCTCAAGGGCCGCGAGAATGGCCTGTGCCTCGATGTAACTGAGGTATATGGGAACGCATCGTGGCGAGTCGAGATTTCGGAGCAACGCGGCTATCCCATTTTTTGTTTTTCCAACGGTCCAGATTTCGACTTTGATAAACATTGGTACAACTCCCAGTTAGGGTAACCCTGGAAAGTTCAGGGTTGCGAAGTAATCGGCTAGGCTTTCTTTGCGACGTATTTCCCGCACCGATCCGTCTTCCTGCAGTAACAGTTCCGCCGGACGAAGTTTGCCATTGTAATTGAATCCCATCGCCCGTCCATGAGCTCCCGTATCATGGATAGCCACCAGATCGCCACGTTCGATGGGGGGCAATTTTCGATCGACTGCGAATTTATCATTATTCTCGCAGAGACTGCCCACCACATCATAGGTTTCACTCGCCTCGGCCCCTTCCTTGCCTATTACCGAGATATGATGATAGGCACCATAGAGTCCCGGCCGCATCAAATCGGCCATTGAGGCATCCAATCCGATGTATTCCTTGTAGATATGCTTCTTATGGATCGCCCGTGTTACCAAATAGCCGTGGGGACCGGTTACCATACGCCCGCATTCAAAATAGACTGCTGAGGGCTTGAGAGCGGCATCTATCACATATCTTGTGTAGATTTCTTCAATACCTTTGGAGAGTTTTTCCAAGTCCACCGGTTCCTGTTCCAGGCGGTATGGTATGCCAATTCCGCCGCCGAAATTGAGAAAGTCGATGCTAATCCCGGTAGCCTCGCTAAGCTCGGCGAGGAGTCGAAGAAGCATTTCGGCGGTCTCAATGAAGTACTTGACGTTCAGCTCGTTAGACGCCACCATTGTGTGAATTCCAAACTTCTTTACACCTTTTTTCCTCGCGGCTGAATAGGCGGAAAACATCTGCCGTCGGGTAAGCCCATATTTGGCATCTTCAGGTTCCCCGATGAAGGCATTCCCCTTCTTAATCGAACCGGGATTGAACCGGAAGGACAGGGTAGAAGGCAGTCCGATCCGCTCCAGATATCCCAAATGGGTAATATCATCGATGTTGATAATGGCCCCAAGTTCCTTGGCCTTCTGATATTCCTCTAAGGGGGTGTTGTTTGAGCTGAAGTAAACTTGCTTACCCCGTATGCCAACAGCATCCGATAGAACCAATTCAGCCATGGACGAACAGTCAGTACCCATGCCCTCTTCGGCGAGAATCTTAAGGATGTGCGGATTTGGGCAGGCTTTAACCGCGTAGTAATTACGGAATTCCGTAGGAACCCAGTCGAAAGCCTTCGCGAAGGCACGCGCTGTCTCCCGGATAGCACGCTCATCATAGATGTGAAAAGGTGTGAGGTACTCCTGAGCGATTCCCTTGATTTCGCTCTGGGTGAAAGGCAGAGTCTTTGTGTTCACTAGTTAACCCCTGGTCCGTTGCGGTGGCCTCTTTAGCAATTTCACCGTTACCGCTTCTGTAGCATCATAGACCGTAGCGTCGCTTTCAGGCTATAGTGTGATCGTGATAATCATTCATCGAAACGCCATTTTCCTCTCGCTATCGGCTGTTTTTCTATTCCTCCTCGTCTCCTGCGGTAGCCCATCATTGTTCCGGATTTACAGCGACACAGGCGTCGGTTTCGTAAACAATCGGGGGAACGTGGTGATTCCACCAGAATATCAGGAGGCCGGCGATTTCTCCGACGGGCGTGCACTCGTGGTAATAGGCGGCAAAGGTGGGTGGATTGATAGGCGCGGTAACCTTGTTATCCCGGCCGACTATGAAGTGGCCGGAGATTTTCATGATGGGCTTGCCATGGCCGTCAGTGGGAAAAGCCGGCTCGCGGGCTTCCTAAACACCGAGGGCGAATGGGTCGTAGAACCCGTATGGGAAAGGGCCGGAGATTTCTCGCAAGGACTCGCCTCCGTGGTAGGTGCCTCGGGATCCGCTTACATCACCACTCAAGGAATAGTGTATTTCCCCCACGATTGGGATTATTCCCACCCTTTCAGCGAAGGCCGTGCGCTTGTCGTAGAAGAAGATCTTTATGGCTTCATCAACCTCTCGGGCCAAGTGCTTGTAGAGCCCCAGTACCGTTTTGCTCAGGATTTTGCCAATGGCCGGGCACTCGTCGTGAAGGATGACAAGAGCGGCTTCATCAACCGACGGGGCAAAGTGGTAATACCACTGATTTACGACTACGTCTCAACATTTCAGGAAGGACGGGCCCTCTTTGTTCGGGACGGTCTTGTAGGATACCTGAATACTCGGGGTAAGGAAGCGATACCCCCAACCTATAGCTGGGGTGGATATTTTTCCCAGTCCCTGGCATCGGTGGAAGTGGATGGCCTTATAGGCTTCATCAATCGCAGGGGAACGATGATGATAGAACCCCGTTTCACCTATGCCGAATCCTTCGGAAGAAATCGAGCATTGGTCATGGACGGGGATAGCTTCGCGTACATCGATCGCCGAGGCCGCGTCGTTTGGCGTGAGCCACAGCAGCCATGAGGGTCATTCCCGCGATCGATCTTATCGATGGCCGGTGTGTTCGTCTTAGCGAGGGCGACTTCGCTACGGTTCAGGCTTACTCTGACAACCCCACGCTAGTAGCTCAGGAAATGGCCGACGCCGGCGCTCAAAGGCTGCATGTTGTCGATCTCGATGCCGCCCGGGGTTTAGAAAACAACTTGAGCACTGTCGGGAAAATTCGCAGGGCTTTTCCCGGAGTGATAGACTTCGGAGGGGGCATTCGCACACTCCAAGATGCCTACAAAATACTAGACCTTGGTGTCGACTATCTCGTTTTGGGCACCGCCGTCGTGAAAACACCAATACATGTCGCCAACTGGGCCCGGGTACTGGGGCCGGTTCTCATAGCCGGAATTGATGCCCGCGATGGATTAGTGAGAATATCCGGATGGGAGTCTGACTCCACCTTCCGCGCAGTTGAGCTGGCCGCGGAAATTCAACAACTGGGTGTTATAGAAATCATCCATACCGACATCTCCCGGGACGGCACTCTTAAAGGACCCAATACTTCCGAAGCAGCTGCCGTTGCCCAAGCTTCGGGTTTGCCCGTCATAATCTCCGGGGGCATCGGCAGCATGAAACACCTGGAATCCCTGGCCGCATCGCCTCCCATCGGTATAAGCGGGGTAATCCTCGGCAAAGCTCTCTATGAGGGCCATGTTAATCTCGAAGATGCTATTCGCCTGCTGGAAAGCGAGCCGGATTCCGTAAGACGATAGGGGGCGCCCCCTCGAAGTGAAAGTGGATACAGCGATCATACGGGCGCAAATCCATCGGCTTCTTAAGATGGCCCACGGGGTATTCATACCCTTTGCGGATACTGGCCCGTCGGCCCGGTATCTGCTAGTATCGAAGCGCGCTGGTTCTAATCAGCAGCTTCGGAAGGCTTCATATGGAAGAAAAGTGATGAACAAGATGACAGACGATCCACCCTGGCCGGTTCTGGTAGGGATCGGAGATGATATACAGGCCGCGGCGCTGATGAATCGCAAGGCCCATCGCAAGAGTGTGGAGTCCAAAATCCCCTGGCTGGTGCACCCGCTTACAGGGAGGATTCTACCCTGGCCGGGAAAACCCGCCATCCTCTCGCTCATAGAAGCGCCGGGGCGCTTCGAAATGAAACTGCCGCCTGGCACGACTACCAGGCCTTACGGGGCGGCTTTTCCCGAGAGTATCAACCCCGATGTTCGTGGCGACGGGAGGGATACACCCGATAGCTCCTTGGAACATAGATACTCTGATGATGTGATGGAGCGGCTTTCAGACCTTGTTGCTGAGCGGCGCGATGCCATGCCTGAAGGGTCTTACACGACCCATCTCTTCGCTGAAGGCCTGGAGAAAATCCGGAAGAAAACAGGTGAGGAAGCTATCGAATTGATACTGGCCCGAAACGAACAGGATGTCATCTATGAGGCAGCCGATCTCAGCTACCACCTTCTCGTATTGCTTGAAGCCTCGGACCTTAGTTGGAAAAGAGTATTAGGAGAGCTTCACCGCCGGCACCTCGGGTAGGGTAGCCACGAAGGCCTCGGCCTTTTCCATCACCTCGAAGAGCATGGATATAGTTTCACCACCTCGAGCAGTCCATGTCATTTCGATGCGTGAGGGAGGAGCGAAGATACCCAACAGTCCTCTTTTCTTCTGTATTACCCGGAATACCCGTAATGATTCAATCGGTATTTCGATGATTTCGTCGCGGGTTCGGCTTCTTGTGCCACCGGGAAACAACATGGATAGCCAGTTTTCGGATTGGAAAGTTTGAAAATACACAGCATTGGCAGTCGTGTAGAACAGGCCCCAGAGCGGCACATTGTTCTCTTCACGGATTACCTTGCCCAATACCTTGCCCCGTATCGCTGTGCCTAGGGCTTCTTCCCTCTCCTTCCAGAACACATCAACATCAACGCCTTCTTTTCGTCTGAATAACATGGTGTATTCTAATCCAGCATGAACCTTCGTTCCAACGCTTCCCGTCAGGAATGCCTCGGAATATGCCTGATAACGGTAATTCGAAGCAACTTCATGCCGTGTATTGCCGTTCAATTGATATGAAACCATGAATGACTACCCCAAGGGCCGATAGTTGCGTATGATGAGCGGCATATGAATGGAAACGATTTTTCGCTATGGATTGCCGGGTTGAAGCTATGGCCACTCATCGTCATGCTGGCACTCAATCTTTTTTTCCGAAAATTCGGATCGGCCGCCACTCATAAGCGCATGTCGTCCCTGTACCATGCCATGGCGGTTTTCCTGATTATTTCGGTGGCTGGATTCGTTGTCGCCAAGGGTCTTACTGACATATACTTGTACGGGGGACTGGCTATCGTGGTCGCCCTATTCATCATCTTCCGGAAAAGGGTTTTTCCCTACAGACTCTCTTGTCCGCGATGCCATGCGAGGCTGAATATCAAAACCATCTACTTCATGGATGACAATCTTTGCGCGGCCTGTCGCGCTGAGGCTCAAGTAGATGCTACTGATGAAAATGTCGCGGAGAAAAGTCCTGATACCTAAGCTTACCGACCTTCCAAGGACGTCGACAGAGTAGGAGTTTTTCGCTGAAATTGTTGCTTTTTTTCATCGATGGCCTCGGCCTTGGAGATGACGAGGACTACAATCCCGCCCGGCATTTATTGGATGGTATCGCTGATTTGCCCTTTGTCGGCGGTTCTGTTCCCAGGGAATTTTCCCATGGAATACTGATGAGTGCCGATGCCACTGGTGGAATTCGTGGACTGCCTCAGTCAGCGACCGGCCAGACGACCCTGATAACCGGTGTGAACGCGGCGGCCCTTCTCGGCTATCATCTAACCGCATTGCCGAATAGGATTTTGGTTGAGCTGATTCTCAAGCGGGGCATTATGCGCCTGCTTGCTGATGGTGGAGTTTCTGTTACCGCGTCCAACTTATACACCCATGAGTTCTTTGTGCATCGTAAGCGCATGGAAGAACAACGGGGTGAAAACACCCTGCCCGTTTCCGCGCTTACGATACGGGAGTCCGGAACACCCTTTAGGTACCCGGACGATTATGCCCGGGGCCGGGCGATTTTCACAGACCTCACCAACCGCTTGCTTCAGGATCGGGGCTATGGCATTCCTCTCATCTCGGCAGAGGAGGCAGCTCAGCGTATGGTAGGCATATTGGGTGAAGCGGATTTTGTCTTTCATGAGTACTTCGCCACAGACAGCTACGCGCATAAGAAGCGATCGGAGGATTTGAATCGGGCTCTAAAAGAGATTAACCAATTCCTCTACTCCCTTCTCAATTTGGTCAATCTGAAAGAAACGGCGATACTTGTGGTGAGCGATCACGGCAACTGCGAAGATTCCCGAAGTCCCAACCACAATCGGAACCCGGTGCCGGTTCTTCTTTTCAGTCAAAACGAAGCTGCCCGAGCCAGTTTTCGCCGCATTACCAGCCTCGAGGAGGTACAAGCAAGAATTCTAGCCTATTTTGGTTTAGGGGACCATAAGGAGCCGCCCGCCTGAACGGCAGATTGAAAATGACAGCGATTGGATTGCGAGCCAAGCGCCTGGAAGTCAAACCTCACCACAGGCGGCATAGAGGTTGGCAAATAGCCGGGGAATCTGGGCCGTAGGCAGGGATGAGTAGGCTATACGCACAAGGTCGTCCAAGGCAATGATACCGGTATCATAATCCTTGAGCAACTTCTGACGCACCAGCTCCGCGTTGCCGTTGCCAACTCTGACGCACATGAAATAACCGGAATTGAAGGGCAACGCGACGAAGCGCTCGGCATATTCTGAATGCGTCTTTAGTTCTGAAACCACCGCGTCATGTCGGCTCTTGAGCAGTTGGAAAGCCCTTCTCTTCTCCGAGTCGTAGGCAGGATCATCATAGGCCGCCAGGAGTAGGGACTGGGCAAGGTGTGAATCGTTGGAGATGCTTCCCCTGACAACCCCGGCTGCCTTGTCTTCCAACGCGGCAAGAGACTCAGCTCCCAATCCCTTTCCGGCAAAGCTGATAAATCCCACTCGAAATCCCCAAACATAATCTTCTTTGGTGGCTCCATCCACTTTGCAAACAACAACATTCTCATGCGACGACGCGAATTTGCCAAAGGGGGATTCAGCGGCGATTCCCTTTCGGAAAACGAGGCCGAAATAAGCATCGTCGATGATGATGAGTATCTTCTTCCCAGCCTCCGCGGCCTTTTTAACAGCATCGGCAATGGCATCTATTTCTTCCACAGTGGGTGTGTAACCGGTAGGATTGTTGGGAAAATTCAACAGCAGTATCTTCTTCTCGCCGCCGGAGCTAAGGCGGGAGACAAGGGAGGAAACATTGAAAGCGGCATCGGGTCGATTGCTATCGAATGTGGTGAAAGTGAGCATCTCGGCAGCACAGGACTCAGAGAATATCAGACGGTAGTTGCCCCAATAGAGATGGGGGAGAATGATTTGATCGCCTTGGTTAACAAACATGTATGCGACTACCGATAGACCATGGGTGAGGGCGTTGGTAACAACCGGCCGAGAAAAGGGGGTGTTTCCAAGTGAGGGATTTTTCATTCGTATCATAGTTGCCCAGCGATCGCGCATTGCGGGCTTTCCGAAGCTCGAAGCGTAAGTAAACACTTCTGATGGAGGGAGATTGATGCGTTTGGCAAGGGGTGAGAGACGCAGAGGCGATCCATCCTCTTCTTTGGCCTCACCAATGGACGCATTGATGTTTTTCCCTTGGGCATCCAGACCCTGGGCAACCACACCCTTGCGGGGAAAGAAGATTCGCCGTCCTCGCTCGGAGAGAAGAGCAAGGGCCATTGGACCATCGGTTTCAAGGGTTTTGTTAAGTTCGGCAGCTTGTGGATTCATGACGTGTTCCTTCAAACAGTTTACTATAGCCTCTAAACTACTCAAAACGGGTATTAGAGGGAGTGTACCTGGACTTGAGGGTATCACCTCAACTCGATGTGCACCAGGGGGTTATTAACAATGAACTCAGTAAAAACCATACTGCATGTTATCGCCATTGGCATCATGATTTTTCTTTCAAAATTTGTTTTGGGGATTATAATTCCGTTCAAATTCAATGTTCGGTATAAAAACTTACGGGTTGTTTATTCCACCCATGGATCCTTTATCCTTTTACCGAATCATACCTGTCGATGGGACCCTTTCATTCTCTTTTTCCCAATGCTAAGGCCCATACGTTGGGTAGCAGCCGATGCGGCTTTCAGGAATTCAGCCAAAATTCTTATGACAATAGTTGGTACAATTCCGAAGATCAAAGAACAATCGGATATGACAGCGATTCAAAGTTTGAAGAAGGCGGTTTCTCTGGGCCATATTGTCGGTATGTTTCCGGAAGGGAATCAGACTTGGAACGGAGAGACGGCTGATATCATACCAGCGACGGCAAAACTCGTTAGATTGCTGAAAATTCCGGTGATTGTACCGCTTCTCAAGGGCGGTTATCTCACGAATCCCCGATGGTCCTGGACCGTTCGGCGCAGCCGCATCGACATACACTACAGAAAAATCATAGACGCCGACGAAATTAAAACTCTGAAGTTGGTGGAAATCGAAAGGCGAATCAACGACGCCTTGAGTTACGATGAATACGAATGGCAAAAAAAACAGCGGATACCCATCCGAAGCGATATCAGAGCGGAACACTTGGAGCTGGCTCATTTCATTTGTCCTTCATGTGAGACTGTAGGGAATATGCTATCGCAGGGCAATCAATTGTTCTGTTCTTGTGGCTATGTTGTGATGGTGGACAAATACGGTTTTTTTATTTATCCCGAAAATGGCCCAAGTTTTGAAAAACCTAGCCACTGGATGCGTTGGCAAAGTCGTTTCCTTATAGATAGAATCAGGGAAAATCTGGACGAGATGAGGAGTGGTGGCAATACTGACATAGTGCTCCTGAGGGATGCTGATGTTACCCTGATGATGGGGAAGCGGGCGTTGCCTATGAAGGCAATACATCGTGGTGAGGCACGACTCTACAAAAACCGGCTCGAAATTGGTAATCCCGGTGATGAAGTTTCGGTGTTTCCGCTGAAAGAGACGACGGCGGCGAATACGTTTAAGCAGCAGGAATTCGAGTTTCGCTTCGAAAAGACTCAATACCGCCTGAAGTTCCCAACCCGCCATGTATCGGGATTGAAGTGGGAAATAGCCTACAAGGGACTGAGAGAAATTCAGGTGGAAAGAGGAGAATGGTAGATAATCGCGAAGTCCGCCTCACTCGCGAGAATCCTGGGTCCTGGAAACAAGGCTATTTTATGGAGCCCTGTACCATGCCCCTGATGATGCTTCTCTGGGCTATCAGGAAGAACACGATGATGGGAACCATGGCCATCAGAATTGACGTGAGGATGAGGTCCCACTGCTTCACATAGGCGCCCGCGAAATTAGAGACCGCCAGTGGGATAGTCATGACACGGTTTCCCTTCCCGAGTATGAGGAGGGGCAAAAGATAATCGTTCCATATCCAAATACCGTTGAGAACCAGGACCGTGGCATGTATCGGCTTCAATATGGGGTAGATTATCCGGTAGAATGTGCTTATTCGCGAAGCACCATCAATGTGTGCCGCTTCCTCAAGCTCATAGGGAATACTCTTGATGAAGCCGTGGTACATGAACACCGATAGAGACATTCCGAAACCCAGATAGGCGAGTATGATGCCGGTGTAGGTTCGCAGCAGTTTGATGCCAGTTATCTGGAACACGGTACGAAACCATGAAAGCAAAGGGAACATCACAATCTGGAAGGGAATCACCATGGCCGCGACAAACATCAGGAAGAGGAGCTGAGAAGTTCTAGTTTTAGTCCGAACCAGTACCCATGCCGCCTGGGAAGAGAAGAAAACAAGAACCACTAGCGATAACACGGTGACGATCAGCGAGGAAATGAACGAAGACTGATATCGTACATTGGGGCTGGTCCAAATCTCCGCGATATTCCGGAACAGCAGCGACCAGTCTTCCGGGAGCTTCATGGGGTATTGGCTTGCCGAAAAGGCGCTCTTAGAGGAATTGATAATTACAATGCCGAAGGGAAGCAGGAAAACGATGAACAGAAAAATCCCGATGATTTCCAGCGGCAGATATTTCCTTTTGAGCCCACTCATAGTTCAACCTCCCGCTTCTTGCTAGTTCGTACCTGGATGATGGATATCACCACCAACACGATGAAGAAAACAAAGGCCCTGGCCTGCCCTTCGGCTAGCCTGTTCGCCCGGAAGGCCGTATTGTAAATATCCATGGCCAGCAGTTCCGTGCCGAAAATGGGCTTCCCCATGAACATGGCCGAGGGTCCTCCCGCGGTGAGAGAAACATTCACGTCGAACTGCTTAAACGAGTTTACCAAAGTGAGGAAGAGCGTAATGGTGAAGGCCTGGGCCACCATGGGTATGGTGATGTTCTTTAGCCGATGCCAATTGTTGGCGCCGTCGATGCGGGCCGCCTCATGAAGTTCCTGGGGAACACTCTCCAGGGCCGCCACGTAAATCATCATGATGTATCCGGCATATTGCCAGGTGCCCACCACCACCAGGGCGAGTACCGAACTGCCCCGATTCGCCAGAACCAAATTTTCGGGAATCGCCAGGGCTGCCAGGAAACCCCAGCTTTCACCCAATGCGGGTATGGCATTGTTAAAGATGAACTGCCATACAAAACCGAGTATCAGACCCCCAATAAGATTCGGCAGAAAAAATCCCACCCTGTAAATATTCCTGCCCTTTATAGCGCTGGTGGCCAGTAAGGCCAAAAGAAAAGCAACAACATTGATAGCGACAACATTCAAAGCCGTATAAATGAAGGTGAGAATAAATGAGTAAATGAAGGACGGGTCAACAAGACTTCGTGTGAAATTCATAAAACCGACAAAAGTCAGACCGCTCACGGCCCGGGCCGAGGAACTCCAGTCGGTGAACGAGTAGAAAATCCCCAGGAAAAAGGGCACGAGTATCACCATCAAAAAGGCAAAGAGAACCGGCGCCAGAAACAGCCAGAATACGATTTTATTTTCCCTGGTATTCTCCATGAGTCAAACCCTAAGATGGACACCCGGATCGCTAACGGCAATCCGGGTGTGTGTGGATCTACAGAGGTTTGCGATGAAAACCTCTGATCTTCAGATTAATAATTCCTACCTCTCCTCAAAGGCTCTTTTCATCTGAGCGATGAACTTCGCCTTGCTAATTGAACCTTTGGCAAACTGGTTATAGATGGGCGCCAACGTCTCATCTCGGAATTCACCTGTAAACAAGTACTGATTCCAAGAATACACCTTGTTCATCGACGACCATTCCTGAACCGACTTCGAGAGCTGCCCACTGGGGCTGAGCATGATGCCTGAGAAGGCCGGAATCATACCCGCCTCATTAACCATGTAATTGGCTCCCTCATCCGTGGTGGCCAGGTCGACGAGGAATTGTTTGGCAGCTTCAACATGGGGTGATTCAGCGTTCACAGCGTAAAATGAGGGTGCCGAGACAAAAATGCCGTCTGTCGCGCTCGCCATGGAACCATGTGGAGCGAATGCTATTTCGAAGGTAACCCCCGCGTCTTTCAGGTTTCCATCGACCCAATTGCCCTGATGCAAGAACGCCGCCTTGCCAGCAACAAACGCGCCCACTTGGGCATCATAATCACCCGTGGTGAGAACTGCTTTATCCGCGTATAAGAACAGAAGCTCAACCCAGTCGGCGTATTCATAAAGGCGACGATCATCAACTCGGCCTGCCAGCAGATCGTCCGCAGCGGAAGTGTCGCCGTAGGGAAGGCCGTTGGACAGCAGGGAATTGAAGTTATGATGAGCTGTAACCCAGCCCATATCGGGGCCAGCCGCCATGGAAACCACCGAATCCAGACCCAGCTCACCCTTCATACTGTGAATTATTTCAAAAGCGTCCCTGTAGGCGCCCAGATTGACCAGGCCCGCGGGGTCGACACCGGCCTTGGCCAGTATGTCCGCGTTGTATGCCATGCCCCAACCTTCAATCGATACCGGGAAACCATACACCTTACCGTCATACATGAAAGCAACCGAAGTTTTCTCCACCCATGGCTCCTGGGAGAGATCGAGAATGATCGCTTCCCAATCCAGATAGTCCTCAGGACCGGGGAAAGCGAAAATATCAGGCATTTCACCCGCGGCATAATCGGCCTTCAGCATCTGACCCAACTCGCAAGTGCCGCCACCGCAAGTTTTGATTGTTACTTCAACGCCATTGGCGTCGCCCCATGCTTCGGCATAGGCCTTTAATTGAGCATCGATTTCGGGCTTGTTCTGAGCAAGCACGATTGAAGGTTTCATGTCGCCTTCGCCATTCGCGAATACACCATGGGCAAAAACCATCAATACGACCAGTACTAGAACGATTCTCTTCATGTAAATCCTCCTTGGACCCTCCGTCTGGAATAGGTCTGTCACATAAAAATACGATAGTACATCAGGATAGTACGATTACTCCAAACAAGGTCCTCGCACTACCCAGAACAGAATACCACATCTTAACATAATCGCGCAAGTGCTTCTTATCATCAATAATCCAACTTCTTTAGAAATGGGCCCGACGCCACGATAAAAAGCTATCAGGGCATCATCCACCGTCCCCTTTTACTATTGAAACAAGCACTTTACAATTATGAAACAAGCACTTTACAATTAAATGATGCCCATGCCGCAGCCGCGTATACTCGATTATTTCCTGTTGCTAGCCGCTATCGCCGTCGCCATTCTGTCAGTTTTTCTCTCGTCATCGGGCGGCCGGGGGCCGGGCCGGGCGGAAATCGAGGCATCCGGCGAAACCTACCTGATGCCTCTTGCCGAAGATGCCCATCTCGACTTGAAGGGGCCGGTGGGAAACACCCGGGTGGAAGTCAGCCAAGAAGAAGTATACATCGTCGATTCAGATTGTCGGGATAAAATCTGCATCGCCATGGGACGCGTCTCCACCCCCTCTGGCTGGATCGCCTGCCTTCCCAATAGAATTCTCGTACGGGTGGTCTTATCAGACCCGGGAAGCCACAATGGCGTGGAAGTAGACTCCAGTGCCTTCTGAACTGAAAGAAAGGCGGGAGATTGTCGCCTTTCTCGGAGCCCTATGTCTCCTTTTCTCCGCCGTCGAATACCTCATACCCAAGCCCCTGCCGTTTTTCCGCCTGGGCCTCGCCAATCTCCCCCTCCTCATCGGCTTGAAATTTCTCCGTCCGACCGACCTCATACTCGTATTGCTATTGAAAATCATCGGACAGGGTCTTATTAATGGGACCTTGGCCTCCTACGTTTTTCTCTTCTCCCTCGCCGGTTCTGTCTCTTCCCTCCTCATGATGGGCCTGGTTCACCGAATCGGGGGACGATTCGTCAGCTTCATAGGCATCTCACTTTCAGGAGCGTTGGCCAGCTCAATTGTTCAAGTAGTTCTCGCCATCGCCTTCGTCTTCGGTGAAACCGCACGGATAATCGCGCCCCTGTCCCTCGGCTCCGCGATCGTCGCCGGCCTTCTCATCGGAATCTTCGCTGAGCGCTTCGCCAGCGAGTCTATCTGGCTGCGTGATTTGGAACGGCGGTATCGGGGAGTCGTCGAATGAGAAGCCAGAGAATCGACCACATCGGCACTGTCCTTGCCCCTGGCCCCCGTTTTCTGGCGGGAATGCTCATGCTGCCTCCCTTTCTCCTTTCCAACAGCCTTCCCATCAAAGCCGGGCTCGCCACCCTCTTCGCCTTCCTGGCCCTGTTGGCGGGAAAGCGTCTGCGCTGGGCATATTTTCTACTTCTCATCCTTTCCGTCGTATTCTTCCACCTGCTGAATCCCATAGGCCGCGTCCTGATGGAAATTGGATCCCTAGCCATCACCGCCGGTGCCCTCGAAAATGGATTGACCCGGGGGTTCACATTGCTGGGAATGGTATTTCTCTCCATAGCTGCGGTTCGTCCCGAGCTCGAACTCCCCGGCCACTTCGGCGGCTTATTGGGACGGACATTCTATTACTTCGATGCCATCATAGAAGGGAAGAATCAGCTAAGCAGGAAGAATTTCTTTTTGAGCCTCGACAAAATTCTGATGGAACGCTTCAACCCCAACCGCGAGGAGCTAGCCCATGAAAAAACCCCAGAAACTGAAACGAGCAGACGGGGGTGGTCAGTGCTGATACCATTGATCCTGATTCCCTGGCTACTGTGGGTATGGGAAATCCTTAGAGGCTGAAGGCTGGGGAACAGCCAGCGCGGCGGGAACCTGACTACGCAACAATGGGCGACCCCGATTTTACATTATTGAAAAAAGCATTAAACTTCAAGCTATGAAACGGCTTACATTGCTCAGGCACGCCAAAAGTTCATGGAAACAGCAAGGTCTTCAGGATATCGAGCGCCCCTTGAACGCCCGGGGGCTTCAGGACGCGCCATTGATGGGCCGTGTCTGTGAACAGCGTCTCCCTCCACCCGATTTGGTGCTGCTTTCCCCCGCGCTGAGAGTCCGGGAGACTGTTCGTTTATTCCTTGAGGCCTGGGGGAGGCCTGACACCAGGCAATCGGCGTTGGATCAATACTATCTTGCCGACCCTGAGGTATGGCTGGAGGCGATTCGCTCATGGGCGGGCGAAGTCGATCACATGATACTCTGCGGCCATCAACCGGGCTTGGGCCATCTGGCGACCTGGATTCGCCAGGATTTCGACCATGAAATGCCGACAACGTCGGTTGTTTCCTTCCTAATCGAAGATGAACTGAGACGCGGCTCGGGTATTGTGGACTTCGTTGCCTGTCCACGAGATTACAAGCAGTGAAGATTGGGGTATTGCTCTCAGGAGGTGTGGATAGCTCTACCGCGCTGATTTCCTTGAAAAAGAGCCATCCGGATGCGCAGATAACGGCATATTATCTGAAAGTTTGGCTGGAAGACGAGTTCGCGTCCCTCGGACAATGCCCATGGGAAGAAGATCTGGCATATGCGCGAGGAGTCTGTGACATCGCCCGCGTACCATTGAAGGTGCTGAGTCTCCAGAGGGAGTATTGGAACCTGATAGTCTCCTACACGATTTCAGAACTCAGGGCGGGACGCACGCCCAGTCCGGATATATTCTGCAATCAGCGTATCAAATTTGGGGCCTTTTTCGAACGCGTGGGCGATTCGATGGACAGGGTGGCGACGGGGCATTATGCCGTGGTTAGGCAGGGGGCTGATGGGGTTTCCCGCATTCATCGTTCGCCGGATTCAGTGAAAGATCAGACATATTTCCTTTCCCATCTCACTCAGTTTCAGGCAGCCATGGCGATTTTTCCCATCGGAAATCTGATGAAGAAAACAGTCCGCGAGCTCGCGACGCGATGGGATTTACCGTCCAAATCACGAAAGGATAGCCAGGGTATCTGCTTCCTGGGGAAGATTCGCTATCCGGATTTTGTCAGACACTATCTGGGTGAGTCTGAAGGCGATATTGTAGAAGCGGGGACGGGGAGAATTCTCGGTAAGCACGCGGGTACCTGGTTTTACACGATTGGGCAGCGCAGTGGACTGGGACTCTCTGGGGGGCCGTGGTTTGTGGTGGAGCGGAACTGTGAGGAAAATGTCATCGTGGTTGCCGGCATGCCGGACGCGGAGAAAAAAGCGAGAACCAGGTTTACGGTTGTGAATCCCAGCTGGATAGCGGGCCAACCCGTGGGCGAACGGGTGATGTTGAAACTGCGCCATGGACCGGCGATGGTGGGAGCGAGGATTATACCCGATAGGGATGATGTACAGCGCTTTGAAGTAGTGATGGACGAGAGTGACCGCGGGGTGGCCCCAGGGCAGTTCTCGGTGTTCTACCGGAATGATGTCTGTTTGGGGGGGGCGATGATTGAACGTTAGGCGCTTCGGGGGCCTCTAGCCACGCCCTGTTACAGTTTTTCACCCTGCCGGGAAATCTTAAAAAGATGGTTGACTAGGTCGGCGACTTCCTATATGCTGATAATGGGAAGTATGGGCCGCCATGGCTACAGTATTTCCCGAATAGCCTCTTCCCAATCCCCTGAATCCAGGGCGACGGGTGAGTTCTTGTTACTCGCATTGGCGATTACAGCATCGATATCCTGCTCGCTCATGCCGTAATTCAAGAGCGGGGGGAGAGTGTCGGCCCACTGCGTGAGTCGATTGAGCAGACGATCGATGTCATCTGATCGAAACATGAATTCGGATTCCAGGGGAGTCGCGGGCGGGCTGTGAGTATCCAGGGAGCTCCGATGGAGCACATCGCCCACCCAGGCCAGGCGCCTGAGGCTTCTTTCGTCGTTCATACTCTCGAGCCCTCGGATAACTCTTCGGAGCACCGGTGGCAGTAATAAACCACAGGCCACTCCATGAGGAACATCGCAAACGGCACCGATGGGACCGGCAATACCGTGAACAGTTCCCAGTCCCGCGTTGCTGAGGGCCAGGCCTGAGCTGTAGGCCGCCAAGCATAGCTCACCCCGAAGGCCTGTTTCCTCGGGGCTGCCGATGAGGTTCTCGGTGAATAGCCGACTGCCGGCGGCGAATAGGATAATCCCCTCTCGGGCCCACATATCAGTTACGGGGCTGGCCTGAATCGAAAGAAAGGATTCGAGGAGTTGACAGAAGGCGTCCATAGCGCATGCCTGTGTGATATCCAAGGGGCAGCCAAGAGCCAGTTCGGGATCTAGAAGCGCAATGGGGGGAATGAAGGCATCATGACGGAGGGACTTCTTGAAACCGCCCGGTGAGCGGCGGCTGATGACGGCGTTTGTTGTGGCTTCGCTGCCTGTGCCCGCGGTTGTGGGCACGGCAATCATCGGGACTGTTAGTCCCTTGGGTTTTCTGGTGCCGACACCTTCCAGATAGTCGGCAACCGATCCCTCGAGATGGAGCATGGCGGCCACGGCCTTGCCGCTGTCCAGAGTGCTTCCACCCCCTATCGACAGTACATGGGAAGTTCCGACATCGCGAGCGATGGCCGTGAAGCCGTCCACCATCTCCGGGGATGGCTCACCCGACACGGTTTCTCTCAGCACGCCGAGCCCACGTTCGCTAAGGGCTCTCTCCAGGGTGCCCCAAGATGGGGAATTGTAGAAGTGCGTGCCCGCGAGCACGAACACGGTCGCATCGACGGGCAAGATACCCGCGAGCGCGGATATCCTTCCAACACCGTATATGAGGGTGGAATTTCCCCGGTGTCGAAAGGATCTCAGCATCTCCTAATTCCCTTCTGGATAGAGAACTTCGAACTTATCCCCCTGACGGTCCCGGGCCATCCATGGTTCAACCGTCCTCTTCCAGCGAAGGTAGTGGTCTGTTTCCTTGTGAATCGCCACTGCCTCATCCGATCTGTACATCTCATAGAGCATGAATCGGGAACTGTCTTGTTCGCTTCGCAGCACGTCGAATCTCAAATTTCCCTCTTCTTTCAAGGTTTCCAGGTGGTTGATTCTCGTCGCCTCCCGAAAATCTTCTTCGTGTCCTTCCTTAACAAAGACGTTAACACAGTAAACAAGCGTGCAAGTCCCTCGAATTATCCTAAAATGCTCCTTCGAGCCTAGATCTTGATCATAGAATAGAAATGGAGGAGTGGCCAGATTTACTCGAATCAAAACACGCCAGGCAGCGATTCTCAAATCCGTGTAATGCGGCCGGAAAATGGATCGGACTCGATTCTCATTTGATACTCAGCGATCGCCCTCGGCAGCCGCCTGAGTATGTCGGTGGCCGTTATGCCCTCCTCGCCGAGTTCGGCGCTTGCCAAATCGCCGGCCAGGCCATGAAGGTGAACCGCCAAGCGAAGAGCCTCGGTGGCGGGGCTCTCATGGTGAAAGCGGCCGAGAAGCGCTCCTGTGAGACCCGCGAGGACATCCCCGGAACCGGCGGTTCCCATACCCGAATTCCCGGTGAGATTGATCCATAATGAACCATCAGGTCCGGCGATAATGCTATGGGCGCCCTTGAGCACGAGCGCGGTGCCGTAGCGGTCGGCCGCTTCTTGGGCTGTCTCGATTCGCCGGGCCTCCACCTCGCTCACTGAAGAACCAAGCAATCGGGCCATTTCGCCCATATGGGGTGTGATGCAGGTTGGATGCTTCCGCTCCCGGGTCAGTCCCTCTTTGCCAGCCAACGCGCTTAGGGCATCACCGTCAATCACCAGGGACGCTTCGGCCATGGCGATGAATTCCCGGGCGAATCGCATGGATTCGGGTTCTGTGGAAAGCCCTGGGCCAATGACAACGGCATCGGCATCTCTGCTTTGTTCCAGAAGCTCTGACAGATGTTCAACACCTATGGTTCTTCCTTCTCCCTGTGGCAGGTAAACGGCTTCACTCAGCATGGCCCAAACTTGTGGTACAAGGTCTCCCGGCATTGCCAACTTGACATACCCGGCACCGCTTCTCAGCGCGGCTTCACCGGCCAGTGCCGGTGCTCCCCGGTAACGTGAAGAGCCGCCGATAATCATGACTCTTCCGAAAACTCCCTTATGGCCCGCGGGATTCCGGGGCGGTAGTTGGGGAGGGATATTTACCGAGAGCCGCACCATCTCATCCTCAATCACTTCGGGGGGGAATGAAATCTCCGACAGATAGAGTTTTCCTCCCATCGCGAAGCCGGGGTAAAGGAGATTTCCCCTCTTGGGCAAGGCGAAACTGATAGTTGATTCGGCCTGAATGGCGGGGCCCATTGACTCTCCTGTATCGGCGTTAATCCCCGAGGGAATATCCAGGGAAAGTACGGGCACCCCGCTCGCGTTAATCCTTGTGATGAGATAGGCCAATCGCCCATCGAGTTTTCGGGACAGTCCGGTGCCCAAAAGCGCGTCTACGATGAGCTGATAGTTATCGAAACTGAGCCGGTCCAAAAGGGGTGGGCGGGTATATGATTCGAGTATGATGATTTCGAGGGGAAGCTGACGGAGTATGTGGTAATTATCAGCACTGGATCCCTTGATTTTTCCGGTGTCACCGGCGAGAAGGACGGTAATCGCCGCGCCACGAGCGTATAGTAAGCGGGCAAGCGCAAACCCGTCACCGGCATTGTTGCCCGACCCGCAGACGACCAAGATATCCCTGTTGTGAATGCCCCAGCGCTCCTGTATAACATCCCTTGCCGCTACGGCGGCATTTTCCATGAGTACGGCCTGAGGCACACCATAATCGGCAATAACCGAAAGATCCATCCGGCGGATATCCTGGGATGTGCCAACCTTCACCAGGGATTAGCTCGAATCCGGTTCAACACCGACGAACCGGAATATCTCGGCCTGCACCCATATGAAGTTGCCGCTCTCGGTGGGTACTAGAAACTGAGATGTTTCTATGTTCTTTTCATCGTCGGCAATGAGGGTGGTGTGTTTCACGGAGAGTACAGGGTAGGACTTCCCCTTGCTGAAGCTCTTCGCAATGGATAAGTAACTCGAGGCGATGTAGGGAAAGTAGTCCTGCAGTGCCTTTTTGAAGTCTTCGCGCACCGCCACATAAAAAATTCCATTACTCATAAGAACCTCCCTGATTTTCGATATTGGTTTTTCATGATTTCAAGCGCCATTATAACATCACTGTCACAACGTCGCTATAATGTTCGATGTTATTTCGAAAATCCCATTCCTATCATGTAAGTTTCCATGGATTCACGCCGTGTTGCCCTGGGCTTGAAGGTTTTCACATCGTCGAAGAGACCTCGCAATCTCTCTCGCAGTTCCCCCTCATCTCCTCCCTGGAAAATTTTCACCACCAGATTACCGTGCCGAATCAGATGGTTTTCTGTCAAATCGATTGCCCTCATCACAAGGTTAAAGGATCTTCGGGTGTCCACCAAGCGGTTTCCCGAGGTGGAGGGCGCTGCGTCGCTGAGAACGCAGCCATACGGCCCATGGGCGGCCAGGAAGTCCTCGACTTCATCGGAAAATACATCCTGCTGAGAAAACTTGAGATCGCTGCCGGCTGGAGCGGTGATTCTCAAGGGTTGGATATCCACGGCCACTACCCGGCTCCCCCTGCCCATGCTGCGCAAAGCGAACAATGTCCAGCTTCCCGGTGCCGCGCCCAGATCCAGAACCGGAAATTCTCTTCTCAGGGGCAGCCATTTCCTTTGAATTTCCTCCAACTTGAATACGGATCGGGCCGGGTATCCCATTTTTCGCGCTTTCAGGGTGAAATGATCGGAATGAGGCCGCATATTCATTCGCCCATTCTACAGGATAATGCTCCTTGTTTGCAGGGGTATCTTCATCAAACGCTAAATATGGTGATTTTTTATGGTAACTCGCATATTATCACACAACATATTGAAAATTAATGCTAGGATGAGGTATGGAGAGCATCCCCCGAAATGTGTGGAAGAGTCTTTCGCGGCTTTTTCCCGCCGATGAGGCCGCGTCGGCTCAGGCCGCCCAGCTATTCAGGGAGTATGAGTCCGCCGGATATCTCAAGCGTCCGATTGCCCGGCTCCTCTCCTTCAAGCTTCCCATCATAGCGGATTTTTTTCGGCGCGTGACCCTGATGCACTCCTCAGAAAGTCCAATACTGCGACGTCGGGACACCCGTTGGATGAGTGAATTCGACTATACTCTGGTGAACGTTCGGGCTGCCGGTACGGAGTCCCGCCCCGGAACATTCCTCTCCGCCTCTATTCTCCTTGCCTCCCTGCGTACGCAAGGCATCATCCTGGCTCCGACCACCCGCGGCCCAACGGCCAACCTCAACGTACTGGAGAGTCATGCGTTATTTCGCTCTGAGCTGGCAGATCATCTCGCTCTGAGCCATGATGTTCCCGTGGAAACGCAGGCCATGGCATTCTACGAAGCGGCCCATCTTCTGGGATTAGTACTGGGCTTCGAACTCGACTACCGGGTGGACCGCTTAGCGGCCGTGGTGCTCAATCGACCAGAGCTGTTCTTCTGGACTCACGATGACAATTTCATACCGGACGAGGGGGTGCAGGATGGCCTGAGAGATCAGGTGAGAACGATTGTCGCCTCATTGAGTAGGGCCGGCGCATCGGTGGAGCGCCATGAGTATTCGACGGCATTGGACGCCAAGAACCTGGCGGCAAAACCATCAAATGACGGAAGCGGTCGGACTGCTTTAGCTCTGAGACTCGCGGACGCTAAGGATATCGGCGAGCATCGTGATGCCGCGGTGGCCTATTGGGGCCGCGTTTTCGACCTCTGGCGTGACCGCTTTGGGTTCGATTTTCTCGTGCTTCGAGGCACACAGAGAAGTGATGATAACAGTTTTCCTCCCCCCGATCGTTTCCTCATACGAAAGGCGGCGGAGGCTGCCCGCAAGGGCGGTGTGCGAAAGAACATCGGTGTCGCTGCTGACGGTGATGGTTTTGAGGTGGAAAACTATGGTGTTCAGGGCGTCGATTTGATGCTCGAGAATGATGGCGAATGCAAAGCTGATCTGGAATGGTTTCAACGAACCCTATTGTTGGATGAGCGACTGCGTCGGGTGAATCTTGGGCGAAAACTCCGTTTCTCGGTGCCCCT
>Ga0209049_1000002_pt1 | contig 75540 bp, 81 predicted proteins | sample WorMetulBAHAMAS2_FD_187398 | JGI IMG/M metagenome (GOLD analysis project Ga0209049, IMG submission 187398) | Marine gutless worms symbiont microbial communities from Max Planck institute for Marine Microbiology, Germany - Olavius ullae BAHAMAS.2... | ecosystem: Host-associated > Annelida >...
CATTGACATTGCCGACAGAGGCATCGACGTTTCTCGAAATCAGCAGAATCGTTTCGACGGTGATCTCCCCACCCTTGAGCATGACATGGCCACTCTCAGTGGCAATGACAGTCGAATCGTTATCAACGAGGGCAACATTTTTGCCGAGATCGAATGCCTGATCCTTGCCATCGCGAGCAGGAATATATCTGCCGTATACGGTTTGTCCATCCTTGCCTGATGCCGGTGGAATTTTCCTCGCGAGCGGCTGACCCTTCACAACATTCTGGTATTTATTGAGTTCCTTGTAATCGACGCTGCCGTCTTCCCTCTCCTGAATGTGGATTCTATCGGATTCGGTTTCGAAATTGTAGATAATCTGCGCATCAGCCCCATTGACGGGAGCACTGCCCTCAGCTACCAGTATCGGCACATCGTAAACGGGAAAATCCTCTACGGACTGAATGGCATCATCAAGTACTCCAAAGACAACCCTGTTGTTTATGAGAGATGCTTTTATATCATCTACCGTGAGATCGGCACCACCGCGCCCAGGCTCTGCGATTCTGATGTAAACTTTCAGTGCATCATCGCTGACTTCGAGGGTATATTGAGCATTGTTGGAAGGGTTGAAGTCGCAGTCCCCCACTGGAATCCAAATCTGATCAGCCTGAGCAATGGCGGTGTTCACCATGTCTGTGTCAGGATCGGAAATGTATCTGTCCAATAACGCGGCGATGACATCCTCCTCGTTTACTGGATGACCCTCGCCGACGGGCGGGAACACTTTCAGCCAGGCGCCTTCGGCGGAGAGTCTCACTGAGAATCGGCCATCGACATCGGCGGAAACGGGAACATCCTCACGTTCGTAAGACTGAAGATCGAATTCCTCTTCGAGGCTTTTCTTCTTTTCCACTTTGGCTGCTTTGGGTGTTTCGTAGGCAATGATTCTGAACGGGGCATTCCTTCTCCCCAGTAATCGAGAACTGCCGTGATCGAGTACTTCATAGTCAATAGCACGGAGTGGTAGGCCAAGCTCTAAAGCGGCTTGCTTCAACGCTTCGTCTAAGTTCTTACCAGAAGCGTGGACGCTTTTTATCATTCGAGTTTTTTCAATCTCCGCTTTCATTCTGTCACGAAAATCACTGAGGCTGATCATTGCTAGAAAATTCCTTTCTTCATGTTTGTGAGTTTTGTTTTCAATCGGCTGATAGCCTTCGTATGGAGTTGGGAAATTCTCGACTCGGTAACGTCCAACACCTTGCCGATTTCCTTAAGGGTGAGATCTTCATAATAGTAAAGAACGAGCACCTTTTTTTCTTTTTCCGGTATTTCGTTGATCGCATCAACGATGACCCGGCGCAGTTCATCTTTCTCAGCGATTGCATCGGGGCGAAGCGAATCGGGAGATTCAATATTCTCAGCAATAGAAATCTTATCGTTGTCTTCACCCGTGTACCAAACATCATTGAGGGAAAGCATGGAGGTCCCACTCACCTTGAGCATCATCTGATTGTACTGTTCCAAGCTCATACCCATCTCTCCCGCCACTTCCCCATCGGAAGCGGAACGGCCGAGCTTGGCTTCAAGATGCTGAACAGTCTCGTCAATTTCCCTGGTTTTCTGTCGCACAGATCTGGGAACCCAGTCAATCGTCCTCAGCTCGTCAAAAATCGCCCCGCGTATTCGGGTAACGGCATATGTCTTGAATTTTACATGTTTGTCCGGATCGAATTTCTCTATGGCGTCGAATAGTCCGAAAATACCAAATCCCACAAGGTCGTCGAAGTCAACATTTTGGGGCATCCCCACCGAAACCTTACCGGCAACATATTTCACCAAGGGGGCATACTGTTTTACAATAGCGTCCCGGATGGTCTGATCGGCACTATTGCGGTATTCTTGCCAGAGATCTTTTTCCGGGATTCCGGATATTTCAATATTCTCGTCGGCCATGGGTTCTAACCTTTCTCATCTTTGCTCATAACAGTATGTATTGCCCTTGCAATGTCTTCTGCGGCATGAACCTCACCGGAACCATTCGGATTCAGGCTTATACCCCCGGTACTATGATCAGCGCCGAAAGAATCCCCAGGAAGATCGTTCAGGGTTTCATCGGAATTATCGACTAATTGACTATCTTCAGCTTCACTGTCGATATCTATCACATCCTCAGAATCGGCCTGTTCTCTTTCATCCATGCCTTCAGCGCGCGAGGTGGGGCCTTCATCGTCGTTTTCCGTCATCGGAGATATGGGAGGTATGCCAATATCAACCTGACCACCTGCTACATCCTCCTCGTACGCCGTCCTACCCTCCAGAATATCAGGGAATAGCATCGCGAAAACAAGATTCAACACAATCGCAAGTATGGCAAAGGCGCCACCACCCACCAATGCCCTGATCATGATGGTTCCGAACTTGATCCCGCTCAACCCACCGCTGATGATAGACACCAGCATCGCAATAATGATAACGATGGCAACGAATCTCCAACGAATTGCATCAAACACAGATCCACGTTCCCTTAATTCAGGATAGGCGACCACAAAAGAGCCGTCAACTGTTTAACCTTCCAAAAAGTCTCCTGACAAAATGCGCCATTCCTCTACCCTCACGATACTCCACCTTTTCCAGGCGCCCGACTATATGATGCATGCATTGCGCGGCCTTGCAGCGAGGATCATTGATAATGAACGGTTGCTGCTTTCTCACCGCCGCTGGAACGGTTACATCGTCGTAGACAAAGCCCAGATAGTCCACATTGACATTGAGAAACTGTCCTGTAATACTGGTAACTTTCTGTGCCACCCTTTTTGCTTCTGTAACTTTGCTCACTCTGTTGACAATGAGCTTCATCTTCAAATCGAGATCGTCAATCTCTGTTGAGATGATTTTGATGATGCCATACGCGTCAGTTATCGCGGTTGGTTCCGGCGTTGTCACTATGATGGCCTCATCAGCCGCTTCGATGAACGCGAGGACATTGGAACTCACACCCGCGCTGGTATCGACAATGATAACGTCGGCATCTTCTAAGGCCGTAAGCTCGCTAACGAATTTGCGCCGCTCGTCCTCTGTCAAGTTTGCAATACGGCTGAACCCCGAGGCCCCCGCGACAATTTGGATTCCATAGGAAGTATCCAATATGATATCTTTCATCGATTTCTGCTTGCGGATAACATGGTACAGGTTGAATTTTGGGATAACGCCCATAATGACATTGACATTGGCAAGGCCAAGATCCGCATCCAGAACCAGCACCTTCTTTCCTAAGCGGGAATATGCGATGGCCATATTGATGGATATATTGGTTTTTCCGACTCCACCCTTACCACTGGCTATAGCAATAACCCGTGTTTTATGCTTCGATTGGACTGCGCTTGACTCGGCTTGAGTCTTAACAATCTCTCTCAGTTTTTCTGCCTGGTCGGTCATCGTCATCTCCAAGCCGCTGTCAGGTCTTTGGCGGGGTAATGTTGGGTAAGATCCGCTGCATTATACTCCAAACCCTTCAATCTCGATAATATGCGGGTGGGGGACGCAACGGCTATGTCAACAGGAACACATTGTCCGTCGGTTAGATAACTGAGAGGTACTTCGGAACCGGAGATAACGCTTATCAGATTGCCAATTCCCGATGTCTCATCCAGCTTTGTTAAAACCACTGACTGGTAATTAAAAGAACGGAAATGTTCCATGATTTCAACCAGATCGGCTGTTTTCGTCGTGGCGCTAATGGCCAGATGCACTTCGGCCTGATTGCCACATGCCAATAGCAGCTGACGCATTTCTTCGATTTTACTGATATCTCGGGGACTCTTTCCTATGGTGTCGACAAGGATGAGATCCGCATCCGACGCCAGCGCGATCTGTCTTCGAAGTTCATCGTAATGATCGACAGCCTTAACCGAAATCCCCATAATCTCCCCATAAGACTCCACTTGAGCGCGAGCACCGATTCTGAAACTGTCCACGGTGATAATACGAACATCCGTATCTGTCCCTGAAAGACCATAAACAGCGGCCAGTTTTGCAATCGTCGTTGTCTTGCCAACACCGGTGGGTCCAACAATTACGAATACCCGGGGACCCTCTACTGGTTGTGAATGGAAAAAGACGACACTCTCGGCTATCAGCTTCGCGGCCGCATGGTGCATGGCGGAACGGTCTTCCAATTCTACAACGCGATACTCACTTCGGAGTTTCTCCAGAATTCCGCTCGTGTATTCCTGGTTGAAGTCATTCTCATACAGAATATGAGAGATCTCAGCGAGAACAGGAAATGGCTCCGGCGGCGGCGTGGAAGCAGCAACTGCCAGCCGATCTTTCAAATCCTTAAGTTCCCGAAGGACTTCACCAATCTTCTCATCGGGGCTATGTGAAGGCAGGGTGGTGCCGACTGCCTGGTTTCTCTCATCAGTGAGATTCTCCGTACTCTTCCCAGCTGCCGCCAATATGGCGGCCCGATTCTCCTCGTCACGGGATTTTTGATCGACACGCGCTTCCTCACCGGTGCTGATATACCCTGTATACTCAACCTGATCTCCGCCGAAAAGGCCCAGGATCCCAGATCGTGGTACACTTTTGTGCATGAGAATTCTCGCTCGATCTCCGTATTTCTTTCTAATGCGATCCAGAGCTTCGTCATGGTCTTTGCCCCGCTCACTGAAATAACGAGGCATTATGCAACTCCCAGGTGAATCTCACCGACAGGTTCAATCTGAATTCCATCGACCACCTCGGGTACCGATAAGACAACAAGTTCGGGCATCTCTCGGGCGGTTGTTGAACGAACCAGCGATCTGGCCGCTTCAGAACAGAGAATCACCGGCCAGAAATCGGAATCCCGGGCTTTTTGTACAGCATTGGCGACCGCGTTAATCCACTGCCGATGGAAGGCCGAATCGAGAGCAGCAATATCCCCCGTTGCCGTTTCTGTTCTCGATTCAATGATCTTTTTCTCCACCGCGGACGCGATGGTGAGAACATGGAGTGTGCGCTTATCGTCTGTGTACTGCAGGCAAATTTGCCGCCCAAGGGCCTGTCTGGTTTTTTCAATGAGATATCCGATTTCTTTCGATATGGAGGAATAATCACCGAGGGTTTCCAGAATAGCCACAAGATTTCTTATACTAACCTGTTCTTGCAGCAGTCCCTGCAAAATCTTCTGTATCTCTCCAAGGGAAAAGGATTTTGTCGCTTCTTCTACCACAGCCGAGTAATCGGTTTTCAGTGTATCCAACATTGAGCGCACCTCCTGTCTGCCAAGGATCTCTCCCGCATGCTTTTTGAGAATCTCAGTGAGATGTGTGGCAATAATCGATGGCCCATCAACGACTGTGTAGCCGGCCCGTTCCGCGTTCTCTCGGACACTCTCTGTAATCCAGGTGGCAGGCAGACCAAATGCAGGGTCATTAGTAGCCTCACCCTCCAGCTTCTCCCTCTCTCCTCCAGGGTTGATTGCCATATAATGCCCCATGCGAATAGTTCCCCGACCCACTTCGGTACCCCGGAGTTTGAACGCATATTCGGAAGGCTCAAGCCGCATATTGTCCATAATGCGGATTCTCGGCACAACGAGCCCCAAGTCCAACGCGGATTCCTTGCGAATCCTCGTTACTCTTTCGAGAAGCTCAGCACCCTGATCCTTATCCACTAGAGGAATGAGTCCAAATCCGAGCTCGAGAGAGATGGGGTCGAGCGGTACTACTGGTGATATCTCCTGCGGCTCCTTTCCGGCGACTTGTCCGTCTTTCTGAATGGTAGCCTCTCGAGCCATGCGCCGGCTGTTCATGCGGTAAGCAAGGAAGCCTGTTATGCCGGCCAAAGGTAGCATGATATACCATGGGAATCCCGGCAGTATTCCCATTAAGGCCATGAACCCGGCGGCCACATAATAAATCCTGGATTGGCGATTGAACTGTATCTGCACATCTTCACCAAAACTGCCATCACTCACAGACCGAGTAACAATCAATCCTGTCGCCACCGAAACCAGGAGTATCGGTATCTGAGATACCAAGCCATCACCGATGGTGAGGGATACATAGGTAATCATCGCCTGCTGAATCGGCTCCCCGTGTATCGAAGTTCCGACAATGAGACCGCCGATGATATTCACCAGAGTAATGACGATGCTTACCTTTACCGTGCCGCTTATGAATTTCGTAGCGCCGTCCATTGATCCATAGAAATTGACTGAATCGTCCAAGTGCTTCTTCCGACTCCGTGCCTCATCCTCAGCAATGGCGCCGGAGCTGTATTCCGAGTCGATGGCCATCTGTTTCGCAGGCAGGCCATCCAGCGCGAAACGGGCCGCCACCTCTGACACCCTGGTGGCTCCCTTGGTGATGACCATGAACTGTACGGCAACGAGAATGATAAAAATTATGAACCCGATAACAAGACCCTGGGTTCCCTTGGAACCGACAACAAAGGTGGCAAACGCCCTGATAATCTGACCATCGAAATTGGCACCCTTACCCAAGATGAGTCGAGTGGAAGAAACATTGAGCGCAAGCCCGAACACCGTCGATATGAGCAGAATAGTTGGGAAAAGAGAGAACTCCAGCGGATCCTTGTTGTAGAGAACCAAAAGGATGATAAGCAGCGAGAGCATCAGATTGACTGTCATCAAAACATCGAGAATGAAAGTAGGAAGGGGTATGATGAGCATCATCACAATCAGGAGGACACCCAGCGCGATGATGATGTCACCGGCCTGTCGACCAAAGACGCTTCTGAATGTTGAAATGGTTGCGTCAGCCATTATCCAACCTCCTGCATGACACGGCCGTTAAGCCGATAGATTTCCGCGAGGACAACAGAAACAATGTCCCAATAGTCTTCAGGAATTTCATCCCCAAGCTCAACGTTCTCATATAATGCCCGTGCCAACGGACGGTTTTCCACTGTGGGTACATCGGCTTGTTGAGCGATTCCCTTGATTCTCAAGGCTATGTTGTCTAGGCCCTTAGCTGTAACCTGCGGGGCATGCATCCTCTGACTCTCCCACTGCAGTGCAATGGCATAGTGCGTTGGATTCGTAATCACCACATCGGCTTCCGGCACCACTCTGACCATTGACGATGCCAACACTTCCTGCATACGCTGCCTGAGACGGCTTCTTATAAGGGGATTGCCTTCGGTTTCCTTGAACTCCTCTTTGACCTCATGTTTGGACATTTTGAGTGATTCCCGATGCTGCCGCCGTTGGAAGAAATAGTCTGGTAAGGCCAATATCAGCATCAAGACTGCTGTTTCCAACATGAGCCGAATTGCAATGCCGCCGACAAGCGTCGCGGCTCGGAATGGAGTAAGCTTGATGGCATTCGTCAATCGGGGTATTTCGTTCTTGATATTGAGATACGCCAATACAGCTACAATGGTGATTTTCGCGATGGATTTGAAAAGGTTGAAAAATGCCTCCGGCGAGAAAAGTGATTTCTGAGCCCATTTGGCAAAATTCGGCGCTATTTTACTGAAATCCATCATTATGGGCTTCGTACTGAAGAGAAACCCAACCTGAACAACATTCCCCAGAAAAGCCGCCGTGAAGCATACAAGCATTATCGGAATTATCAAGCGAAGAAGATAATGGCCCACCGCCGTTATCACCGCATTGGAATTCTGCAGATTGTCCACTGACAATGAAATGAAAAATTTCAGCATATCCGTCGTAATTCGCACGATACTTCCTGAGAGTACAACGATGCTGATCAAGCCAAATATCATAACCAGTGCCGAGGTGATATCGGAAGATTTGGCAACTTTTCCCTCTTCCCTGGATTTTCGAATTTTGCGCTCAGTAGGATCTTCGGTTCGCCCCTCATCTTCAGCGGCAAACCACTGGAGGTGAATTCCGAAAAGCCTATCTTCCGAAAGAGGAATGGCATTGTAAAACACTTTGGCATCCATCTAAGGTAGCAACCCCCTACTAGCCAGCAGGTACGATTCAATCATGTTAAAACCCATATCAATGAGGAGTGCCATTTTTTCGGCGATAAACGGAGTGGCCACCAACATGATGATGAAACCAACGCCTATCTGGATCGGAAAACCAACGATGAGGAGATTCATCTGGGGGGCGGCTTTTGCAAGTAGGCCCATGCTAACCGAGATAAGAATGAGAGTGCCGAGAATGGGAAATGAGAGAATTAAGGATTGTTCAAAAAGTCTCCCGATGGATTTTATCAGAGTCTCTTCGAGAAAAGATCCCGCTACGAGCAAATCCGTTCCCTTGAGAACCTTGAACGAGCCGGCCAATCCGGTAATAAAGAGGCGCAATGTACCACCCACTGCCAGGAAAACCCCGAGCCCAATCAGATTGAGAAATTGGCCGATGAGTGGAATTTCCACTTGAGCAAGAGGATCGAACACCTGGGATGCGCCGAATCCCATCTGAAACGAGAATAACTGTCCGGCTGTCTGAAAAATGGCGAATACGATCTGAAGAAAGAGCCCCATGATGATGCCGAGAGCCAGCTCGGCAAAAAGAACGAAGGCATAGCCTAGTCCCGTTGGCGGAATCGGACCATAGATATCACCTACCAGATAGTAAAAAATGATGGAAACAAAAAAGGCCAATGAACCCCTGGCCAAGGGGGGAATGGCAGTGGACGATGTGAGAGGGGCGGTTCTGAGGAGGGCCGCAACGCGGGCAAACACCAGGAAGAAGAGTCTCGCGCCGTCAATCAAATCGCTCCAGTCTATCATTTGGTAAGATCCGGTATTCGTTCAAAGATTATTGTGGTAAACGTTGTTAGCCGGGCCATCATCCACCCGAATAACGCCGCGAGAACTCCGAGTATCGCAAGAATCTTAGGAACAAAGGTGAGTGTTTGATCCTGTATACTCGTTGTTGCCTGGATAATTGAGATAACGAGTCCGACTCCCATGGCAACCAGGAGTACCGGGGCGGCCACAGCCAGTATCGTCATTACTGCGGATCGCATGAGCTCGACTACAGAACCAAGATCCATGGAATTATCCCTCCTTCAAACCTCTAACCGAAACTCAATACGAGCTGTCGAACCAAGAGCGTCCAACCGTCAACAAGAACGAACAATATCAGCTTAAACGGCATCGAAATCATCACCGGCGGAAGCATAATCATACCCATTGACATCAGAACCGATGCCACAACCATGTCTATAATGATGAATGGCACATAGATGTAGATACCGATCCGGAAGGCGACTGTGAGTTCATGGAGCACAAATGCTGGTATCAAAACATAGGTTGGAACGTCCGCGAATGTCTCAGGCTTACTCAGGCCCGCCATATTCATGAAAAGAGTGATGTTTTCAACATCTCCAGCCATTTGACGGTACATGAAGTAACGAATCGGGGGCGCGGATCGTTCATAGAGTTCGGCTGCCTGTATCTCGCCATCTGTGAAAGGGACAAAGGCCTCTTGATATACCTCACTGAACGTCGGAAACATGATGAACAGCGTAAGGAATAGCGAAATTCCCAGCAGGACCGTGGTAGGGGGCACCTGCTGAAGCGAAAGGGCGCGCTTGACAAAATCAAGAACGACTGACACCCTCAGGAAGCTTGTCATCAAGACGGCAATGGACGGTGCGAGACTGATAACCGTCAGCAATAACAGAAGCTGAATTGACAGCGCTGTTTCCTGATTGGATTGCGGCTCCCTCACGGCCAAATCCACGAAGGGTATGGGGAGATTGTTACCCTCGTTCAATCCCCCACTCTCATCGCCCAGAGTCGTATCACCTGCCTGGGCGAAGACCAGGGAAGGAATCAGGATGGTGAATATCATGATAAATAGAGCAATCTTATGAATTATCATAGATTTTTCAGGCGCTCCCGCTGCTTCTGTAGAAAGGAAACTGAATCAATACTCTCATTTTGAACCGACTCGTCTTCTTCCTGGGTTGGTTTTCCCGCATTCGGTGAAAGGAAACCGAAATGGCTGCGTATCAGCCTGGCAAATCCACCATGAGGCGTATCAGGTGCCTTGAGGGTTTGGAGACGGATTTCGTTGATTGAGTCCTTGTCGTCTATTTCGGAGATGAGATTCAGGGAGTTCCCACTACTGCCAATCAGAAAAATGCGACTGCCCGCTTCGATGAGATAGAGCGTCGTGTCACTCTTCAGCGCCCTGGAAGATAAGAGCTGTATCGTGCTGTCACCGCCGGCTTTCACGGCCGAGAATTTCCTGAGTAGCCAGATAAAACCATAGATGAGGGCGATCACAATGCCAAGAACCAAAATCACCCGCAGAAAATCCCCAAACCCAATTCCAGGAAGCTCCACGGGTTCTTGAACAGCGGCTTCATCCGCGCCTATGCCCTCATCAAGGAATATCTCGGATTCCACAGGACGTGAGTTATCGGTGTTTTCTGTTGAGTCTACAGTGTTGACGCTCTGAGCCCCGATCACACAGGCAACAGCCATAAGTACATATGTCAGTACATGAGTCTTCAGTTTTTTCCTCCCAATTCTATCAGGCGCCTATCCAACAAAGGCCCCTGTAACCCTCATATTCAACTCATCGCTCAGTCATCCTGTCCATTGTCGAAACAATTTCTGTTACACGAACTCCAAAATTCTCATCGATTACCACAACTTCCCCACGTGCGATGAGATTGTTGTTAACCAGAATATCCACAGGTTCGCCGGCAAGATTGTCCAACTCAATGATGGTGCCCTCGCCCATGCCGAGTATATCCTTGATTCGCCATTTCGTACGGCCTAACTCAACGGTAAGCTCCATGGAAACATCCATAAGGAGTCCGATATTGCGCTGTTCACTCGCGCTGATGGAGGGCATCAATTCTGGAAGCTGAACACCGTGAACCTGGGGAGGCTGCTGTGCGCCAAGCCCTCCTACCGCCTGACCTCCCATATCCGGCGCCATTTGCTGAAATCCCTGAGTCTCTGGCCGCCCGGGTGGCGCTCCAATATCTCCAAGACTCGATAGATCGATCCTTGAGGAAGAGTCCTGAGACACAGGATCGGAACCCGCCCCCAATCGGGCGGCCAGATTTCGAACGGTATTCTGGTCGAAGATTTCATAGAGTTTGAGTTCTCCCTGGCCCTCAATCTCCAGATTATAGCTCAGCACAACGAAGCGGTCCTCAGGCAGGCTGAGATCGCCCTTAGACAGGCTCTGTCCCTCCGGTGAGTCAGTGAGTATGGTTTGATTGATTTTATCTCCAATGGCACTGGAAGCCGCACCGGTAATCTGACTCATCGCTTCGCTTATGGCATTGAGAGAGGTCCCATCAAGTTCCAAGTCATCCAGACCTATCATGGGGGTGGCGATTTTGAGCGCATCGTCACCACCAATGACATACATATGCGAACCCTCTAAACCGCTCTTGTAGTTGATTTTGATTTCAACCACTTCATCAGGAAGCTCGGTGAGGAAATCCTCACGGCTATGCTCTTCCATTTGTGGTGCGCCAACCGTAACACTTTTCACCATGATTCCCGACAACGTAGCGCTCTGAGCCCCGGCAATTCCGCCAAAAAGTCCGAGTATGGCGTCCTTATCAATAGCGCCGGACCCGGTAGCGGGGCTACTCCCGGTGGGGGGAGCACTCGGGGGGCCATCACTCATCAACAACGCATCAATTTCGTCTTGGGAGAGAGAGCCATCACTCATTCTTCGTCTCCTTCGGTAGCGAGCTCTTCGAACTCAGCTTCCTCAATATCTTCGATCTTCCGGGTAACTTGTACAGCAAGTTTCCTGCCGACAACCCCCGGGAGGCATTCAAATTTGGGTCGATTCCCCAGCTTAAGCACCATGGGATTTCCCACTCGTGTTCCTGAGAGCCTAATGACATTCCCAGGCCGAAGAGCCATGACATCTCTCATGGCCAACGATGTATTGCCGATTTCCGCAATCAGTGGTATTCCGACGGCGGCCAACCGTTCCCTAAGTACATCGAGGTTCTCTGTAGTGGCTCCCCGACGAACGGAGGAATACCAGTATTGTGCGGAAAGCTTGGATATTATCGGTTCGATCGTGAGATATGGAATACAGAAGTTCATCATTCCCTCGATTTCCAGCACCTTGGTTTCAAGCGTAACCAAGACAACCATTTCCGTAGGGGGCACAATTTGTACAAATTGCGGATTTGTCTCTATCTGCCCCAGCCTCGGCCTAAGATCGATTACCTGACTCCATGCCTCTCGCATATTACCGAGAATTCTCACGATGATAGATTCCATGACGGCTCGTTCGATTTCTGAGAGCTCATGATGCACCTTGGTGCCATCACCAGGCCCGCCGAACAAACGATCGATGATCGTGAATGTGATCGCTGGGTCAATCTCAAGAATCGCCGAGCCGGGGAGAGGATCCATGTTAATCACGGCCAGGGTTGTAGGAGAGGGTATGGATCGCAGAAACTCCTCGTAGGTGAGCTGGTCCACCGAGGCGACATGTACATGAACCATCGATCGCAATTGAGCCGCCAGACTGGTAGTTGTAAGGCGGGCGAATGTTTCATGCATGAAGGAAACGGTACGAATCTGTTCCTTCGAGAACTTGTCAGGTCGCCTGAAATCCCAAATTCGGATGTTTTTCCGCTCAGCGACCGGCCGGGTTTCCTCGACCTCGGTATCACCTGAGCTAATAGCAGTGAGTAGCTGATCTATTTCGTCCTGGGAAAGGACTTCTGTCACAATCGACTCCCTTATGGGCTAAATCCCAATAATCTGATACTGAAGAAACAAAATCTGCTCTACTTCGCCACGCGATAGCAGGCTGTTGATCTTACTCATCAACTCATTTTTCACCGCTATCTCATCATTGAGCTGTTCTCGGGTGCGCGTACTGAAATAAAACCTTATGGTATCCATGAGCGCATCATTCTTGGTGGTCAGCTCGGCGGATAAATCCTTATAGCGTTCGCTATCATATCCGAGTTTGATTTTCGCCGATACGGTATACTGTTCAACATCCGCGGTCTGCGCGCGTAAATCATAACCCTCCCCGGTTAGAAAATCCCATGTGAAGTAGTCGGGTACTTCTGTCGTGTAGTTTTCAGAGAGCACAGGGAACTGGCGGGACCGGTTGCCCCTGTCCATGTAGCGATAGGTAAGGAAGCTGATCGTGATGCTCAAAAGAACAGCCACGATGCCAATAGCGATCAGCATCAACAGCTTAGCGAGACGCTCTGAAATACCACGTCTTGCTCTGGATGAACCAATCGCTTCGGCGTTCTCTGTATCTAGGGTATCATCAATTGCGAAATTCTCATCAGACATAAGACATCATCCTCCCTTGACGCCGGCGGAATTCTACCATAGAATGTTTAAGTATGTTAGCCCCCCGCCCAACGGTATCGAAAACAACCATCATTCATGTGCCTCCTTGAGAATGACAATATCCACGCGTCGATTCTCCGCTCTATCTTCCTCCCTGATTTCAGGATTGACGAGTTTCACCGTGTCGGCGTAGCCTGCCACCTGGAAACGAAGCTCATCGGCCCCATAGTCAACCAGATAATGAAGCACGGCAGCGGATCGGGCGGTCGAAAGCTCCCAGTTCGAGGGCCAGGGTCCGGCAGGGTCGGTAGGTGACGAGTCGGTATGGCCCTCCAGCCTGATCTTTCGGGTGGCGATATCCTCAGCTTCGAGGAATCGTGCCAGTTTCTGGAGGGCGGCCCTGGACTGCTCAAGATTTACCTCGGCACTCGCCCTGTTGAACAGGATATCTCCGGCCAGGCTGATTATCAGCCCTCTCTCATCCTCCTTAATTTTAACGAAGCGATTCTGAATTTCAGGCATAAATTCACTGATAGCCCTTTTTCGAGCCTCATTCAATCGTCTTCCGCGTGTAACCGACGGCATTGCCGAGACATCGTTTCCCAGCTCCGCGAGGATTCCTGTGGACAGGGTATTGCCTCCCCTGAGCGGGCCGAGTCCCCGAAACGCCTGCGTGATAAGTTCCACTCTCTGGCTGTCGATGGGATTGTTAGGGTTCATGAGAATGACAAAGAAAGTCAGAAGCAGCGTTACCATATCGGCATAGGTTAAGAGCCAGTCATCGGCCCCACCATTAGTTCGCCTTTTCTTCTTAGTTCTGCGCCATTCTTCAGCCATTCATCAAATTCCATCAATGTTCTGAGCGGGACGATCCGAGGGCGGCAGGAAGGTGAGCAATTTATCCTCCAGAATTCGTGTATTGTCTCCACTCTGAATAGAGAGTATGCCCTGAATCATTATTTCCTTAATTTGCATCTCCTGCTTATGTCGGTCCTCAAGTTTGAACTGTATTGGTGAGAGAATGAGGTTCGCGAAAATCGATCCATACAAGGTGGTTATCAGGGCTACCGCCATATTGGGACCAATTGAGGCCGTATCTTCCAGCCTCGCTAGCACTCCAACGAGTCCGAGAAGGGTGCCGATCAATCCGAAAGCCGGGGCCACCTTGGCCCATCTCTGGAAGAAATCGATGCCCTCATCATGACGGCTTTCCACCTGCTCTAGATTGGTGTGGAGAATGCGCTTAATAATATCAGGGTCGGTACCATCAACAACAAGACGCAGCCCCGTTAGAAGAAAATCGTCCTCGATTTCCCCTAAGGAATCATCGAGTGATAACAGACCCTCTTTCCGGGCATGATCTGAAAACTGAACGAGCTGGGCTATCAAGTCCATCCTGTTCTGAAAAACCGGCACCCGCGTGGCAATTCTCAGATATTTTACGAAACCCAATGCTCTACCGAGGGGATTGGAAGCGATGACAGCGGCATAGGAACCGAAGATAACAACGATGAATGAAGTAATATCCAACAATCCCCGAAAATCGTTTCCCTTGAGGAGGAAAGCGGAAGCTATCAGTATGAGACCTCCGAAAATTCCACCGATCGTTGCAATATCCACTAACTAATCCTCCTGGGTTAGGAAACCAATTTCCCGCCTATAGGCGATAATGAGCGATCTAACCTCGCTAGGCGTTTCGGTGACAACAAAGCGTTTTCCAGTGCTCAGCATTAACGCCGTTCTGCCCTCCCCGGCCTCCTCGGCATACTCAATGAGATGGGGATTGAGATAAACCTGACGATCAGATTTTCCTGGCAGACTCACTTTGATCATCATCCTATACCTATTGCCCTACGCACTCGACTTGTTAACGACGAGAGCTTCCCATATTACCGTTTCAAAGTGAGCAGTTCCTGCAGCATCTGGTCTGAGGTTTGAATAGTCTTGCTGTTGGATTGAAATCCCCTCTGAGTCACAATCATATCGGTAAACTGCTCTGCAAGGTCTACATTGCTCATCTCCAATGTACCCGAGATTATCTTCCCCCTTCCGGCTATTCTCGAAGGCCCAATAAGCGCATCGCCGGAGTTCGTGGTTCTGGAGAAAGAGGTTTCACCCACTTTGTCCAGCCCATTCTGATTGGCGAATGTGGCCAAGGCTATCTGTCCGAGTTCGCGTTCGGTGCCGTTGGAAAAGACACCGGTAATGATACCATTTTGATCGATTTTGTAGGTTTCAAGGTATCCCATGGTATAGCCGTCCTGACGAAATGCCTTCGTACTGGATGTCTCGGCAAACTGAGTTGTTGAATTGGTGTAACTGCCCACCTCGCCGATATCTAGGAGGAAATCCTGGGTAATCACGGCCCCTGTAGCGTCGTTTTCCACATCGAAAGTAATGGGTATCTGGATTCTCCCGGCATCAACGAGATTCCCCTGCGCGTCGGTAACCGTCGCTATCGATCCGAGATTGTCGAAGGTAAGGGTGAAGGCGCCATCACCATCAATATTTCCCGCGGCCGTCGCGGGATCGAAGCCCAAGGTAACATTGGGGGGTACATCGGCGTCTGCCGGCCGATCGGGGTCAACTTGAACGATGACATCCCAGGAGTTGTTCACCGCCGGTGTTCTTGTAAAATTCACTCTCAGAATGTGCGTGTTACCGAATGAGTCGTAGATTCTCTTATCAAGGCTCCATGTACCCTCACTGATGGTGGCAGGACTGGCCCCGGGCGGAATGACGGGGGTGCGCTTATCGAGGTTAGAGGCCAATTCCACAAGGGCCGTCTGGTTTGCAGGGTCTTTGGATCCCACCGGCACTATGAGGTCTGTTACGTCGGCAGCCGTCTTGATGGCACCCAGGGTACCATCGGCAAGCAGTTCAGGCAACCAACCCTGAACCCGATAACCGTTGGCCGGATTTACTAAATAGCCGTCGGCATCCAATCCAAAAGCACCGGCACGGGTGTATAACTCTCTATCACCGCTGCGCAGCACATAGAAACCGTTCCCCTGTATTGACAGATCGGAAATGACTCCCGTAGACTGCAGGGATCCCTGAGTGTGGATGGTATCGATGGCAGCCACCATCATGCCCAATCCCACTTGCTTGGGGTTAACACCGCCAACCTCCTCTGTGGGTCTAGCGGCACCGCTTATGGTCTGGGAGATAAGGTCTTGAAAATTTACCCGGCCTTTCTTGAAGCCGATGGTGTTTACGTTGGCAATGTTGTTGCCTATTACGTCCATACGAACCTGATGATTCTGAAGACCGGAAACGCCGGAATAAAGTGATCGCATCATAATCTAGTTTCTCCCTTATCTTATAATCTTTGAAACATCATCGAAATCATAGTAGACACCATTTACGAGTAGCTGAGGAAAACTTCCCCCGCTAACGGCGTCAACCGTTCCCTGAATAAACACATCACCCCGCAGAATCTCCACGTTCCGACCGATAAGGTTCAACGCCTGCCCGGCTTTCATGACCGATGATAACTCGGCGAACTGCGTGCTCATGTTTGTCATCTGTTCCAGCGATGAGAATTGGGCCATTTGTGCAATAAATTCACGATCCTCCATGGGTTTGGTAGGATCCTGATGCTGTAACTGGGTAATGAGGATTTGAAGAAAATCGTCCTTCCCCAGTTCCTGATGGGGGACTTCTATCCCGTTCAGACTGGCATTGAACGCCGATACCTGCATCTCCAGGCTGGCCCGATCCGCACTGTTCAATGTCGTAGCAATATCCATATCCGCTTCTCCTATACAACCATGTTCACAAGGGCATCGCCGAGAACTTCCCCATGAACAATGTTTGCCGTGCTCTCAAATTCATGGGCGGCACTTCGGCTTTCCTTCCTATGAGGGAAAGCCGACTCGCCGTTCCAGGCAAGGTTGCCTTTTCCTTCGTCCCAGGCCAATTCCAAATCCGCCGCACCAAAACCACTCTCAACCAAACGTGCGTGCAAACCATCAAGGGAGTTCCGAAAGGCTTCCCGAGCTGCCGCCGATTCCACAAAAATTCTACCGATGAGACGATTCTCCTCAAGGTGAATCTGTACCCTTACCCTGCCTAGATTGTTAGGTCTGAGGTTGATTCGGACCTCCCCGGCGTCTGCCCTGGAGAGTACGACCCTCACTTGGCGTACGATATCATTACCAGCCTGCCCATCCAGTTTTCTCGATAGGTCGGCAGCCGCTGAGCGCGGGCCGGTAGGTTTTTCAAGGCGATTTGTGATGTCGATTTCTGTTTCGACTGCTGCGAATTTATGCTCGCCTTTTATGGGGTCCGCCGACTGTTTCAATTGGGTGGCGACTTCTAAACGCATTCGTTTGGATTCACCCTTGCGCGGAGACTCGGCCTTCGAAACGGAGGGCATCTCCCTGGCATCCACCACTTCAACCCGCCCCGCCTGGCCGCTTGAATTGCCAGGAAAACTGTGTTTATCCTTGCCGATGAGAATTGGAGCCGCGGTCTTGCCCCTACCAGACACGCTGCCTTCGGTATTGTTAGTGACAGGTTTTCGTTTTGCTGATATCGGGGTGGCTGCCCTTTGCTCGCCCGAAGCCTGCTTCACGGCGCCTGCGGAATGCACAGCCAACGTGGAAGAAGGTGTATCGGATACGGTTTTTCCGGATGATTTGCTTCGGAAACGGGCGGTATGCCGCCTCTTCGAAGCCGCCTGCTTCTTTGTGATTTGACGTTTAAGAACTGCGGTAAGGTCTTCTTCGCCGGGCAACCTGACGCGCTTTCTGTTTTTTCCGACACTCTGTTTGGCATTACGAATGCCTTCCAGCACTTGAGTAAACGTCTCTTTAGCTTCTGTGGAGATCGTCTTCTTCTTTGAGCTCGCAAGCGCTCGATTCTCCCCCGCAAGCTTGGCAGCAGGCGCATTTGCGGGTTTAACTGTCGCTGCGTTCTCTGGAATCTGTCTCACTTACCATTCCTCATCTTGCTCACCCATTCAGATCGAATCCCGGTTTTTCCACCATAAGTCGTTGAATCTCGGCTGCCCTCTGCCTATCGGTCATCAAAGAAAGCCAATGGGCTACGAGCGACTCTTCCCCGGCTTCCTGAGCAATACGCTCGCTGGTCCGGAGCAGGTCGACAAGATCCTTCAAATCGTACTCATTCATGATTGCCACAGCGTCTTCTGGCGGCATTCCCATCATGTACCGTGCCGATTGTTCAAGTTGTGCTACTTTATTGTCGTATTGACGGATAGCCTCTATGAGAGAATTTTGTCTTTCTTCGAGAAAAGTTTCTTTTTCGAGCATTTCGCTTTCCATTTGACGAATTCGAGCTTCTCGGAGATCCAATTCTTCATGAGAGCGCTCGATTTTGCGCCTTTCAATGACGATGAATTGACGTTCCTTGTTCAAACGATCGGCATCCAAAAGCAATGGAGAATCGAGTTGATCCAGGGTGCCGCGCGAGCGTGTACTGAACAAAGCCGTGATGGAGTTCAGACGTTCCCTCCCCTCGATGATGCCTAAGAAGTCCAACCAGATCAGCCCGCCAATCAGCAGAGATATGATGAGTATCAGCAAAAAGATGATTCGTGCCACGGCTCTCCTACGATCGATAGCGTTCATCTACCACCCCCATAATCGCTGGCGCATTGAAGCGGAATTGCTGGTTTCGTCCAAACGGTTTATTTCTTCTCTCTTCACCTTTTTTCTCCACTGCCCCAGCCGTTTATCCCGGATTTTTTCCAAGGCGATGCGCTGAGAATGGGCATCCTGGTAGTGAATACGCGCATTTTCAACTCTATGAGCAGCCTCCGTTCTCGGTTTCTCGAGAGCCTTTCGATCATTGATTGATTTAAGCCAGAGATTTTCGCGTGCCAACATATCGTTCACATTCATGCAGGCGACGAGAAATGCCCGATCCCCCGCGTTAAGGGCGGATTCAATCCGGTTTTCGATGTTTAGGAGCTCAGACATGGCAATGGAGAGTTCAATTTCGCATTCCTGTTCACGTTCCCTGCGAAGTGATAAGAGCGTTTCAAGCGAATAGCGAAACCGCTTCATCATCAATTCCTTCCTCTTCAGAGATAACACCGGCGATTCTCGCCGCTCTGGCGAATATCGATGCCGGCTCTTCGTATTCGTCGATGCCTTGAATTAAGAACTCAACCAATTGAGTCATTTTATCCAAGGCCTCATCGACATCCGGATCGGTACCCCGGGCATAGGCGCCGACATCGATGAGATCTTCCTTCTCCCTGTGAGCGGCAATGAGTCGACGAATTTTGCCTGCCGCCTGTTCGGTGGTCGGGCTCATAAGCCGGCCGGCTACCCGGCTTAGTGACTCCAGGATGTCGATGGCGGGGTAATGGTTTCGTTCCGCAAGGCGACGGTTGAGAATGATATGCCCATCGAGATAACCCCGTACAGCATCGGCCACCGGCTCATCCATGTCATCACTTTCTACCAGCACCGCATATAAACCCGTGATTGTTCCCTTCTTTGAAACCCCGGGCCTTTCGAGCAGACGGGGGAGCAGTGAGAATACAGAAGGTGTGTAACTACGGGTTGTGGGCGGTTCGCCGATCGCGAGACCAATTTCCCGTTGACTCATTGCAAAACGTGTGATAGAATCAAAGAGTAACATGACGTCGTTTCCCTGATCTCGGAAGTATTCGGCGACCGCCGTGGCCGTGAAGGCCCCCCGCACCCGTGCCAGTGCCGGGGTATCGGAGGTTGAGACGATGATAACCGACCTCTTGAGTCCTTCCTCACCGAGATCGGATTCGATGAATTCTCTAACCTCTCTTCCCCTCTCCCCGATGAGGGCAATGACATTGACGTCCGCCGAGGTGTTGCGGGCAACCATTCCCAGCAATGTCGATTTGCCAATTCCGGAACCGGAGAATATGCCCATGCGCTGACCACGCCCGATGGGCATGATGGCATCGATAGCACGTATCCCCGTATCAATCCTCTTTGAAATAGGGGTTCGCTCCATGGGCGATGGCGGGGAGGCGAAAACCGGATATTCTTCCCTAATGGTAATCGGGCCTTTCGAGTCCATTGGTCTACCCAGGGCGTCAAAAACCCTTCCAAGCATCTGGGGCCCTACGACAACATTCAGTGGGCTTCCCGTTGCTATTACCGAATCCCCGATTTCGAGGCCGAAGAGGGGATCGTAGCTCATCAGTTGAACATGCTCATCACGGACGGCCACTACTTCCGCCAGATGGGGTTTCCCCGTGCGGGGTATGATATGGCAGATCTCGCCAAGCCCTGCTCTTGGCCCTGTGCTCTCTACAAGAATTCCCTGTACCCGGGTGATTCTTCCAAGATACTTTATGGGGTCTGTTCGATCGACCGCGCGCAGATATTTCTCGACGAGCATATCAACCCTCCCCGTTGGATCTGATGGGTACCAACGCGAGGATTTTCTCTTCTATTTCCTTCAACTGACTGAAAATCCGAGCGTCAATTTGTCCGAAATCGGTTTCAATGACCGCGCCACCCCGGTCTACCGAGGAGTCCTCCAACACAGTGATGGATTTCACATCCTCAACCATCTTCAAGAAATCTTTTACGTGCTCAGTGCTCAAATCCAAATCGGCCAGATTGACGCGTATCACCACATCGCCCCTGCTTTTAAGCTTCTTGAGAGCCTGAACTATGTTGTTGATAACGACATTCTTCTGATTCGCGCTGATAACCTTGACAACTTTGCGAGCTATGAGAAGGACCAGATCGATGAGCTGCGTTTCGGTCTCGTTGATGATGTCCCGGCGCTTCGCAATGGTCGCGTCGAGTATTGTGTGCAATCGACCAACGAGCCGCTCGGCTTCCGCCATGCCTTCTTTCCATCCCCCCTCACGGCCTTCTTCATATCCAGCCTTCCGTGACTCATCGAAAACACCGTCCTTTTCATCAGCGGCCTGAGAGCGTAACTTCTCGGCCTCGGCCAGTGCCTCATTCCGGATGCGCTCGGATTCTTCTTCAAGTCTCTGCTTATCTTCGATCGCCTCGTTAGTGATCGTTTTTGCCTCTTCGAAGGCGCTCCTTTCCGCCTCTTTGCGAATACTCTCGGCCTCGTCCTGGGCCTCCTGTATCATTTGTTCCTTTTCCGCTTCCCAGACCTGACGGAAGTTTTCCGCTTCCCGGCGCAAATCGTCGGCTGTAGGACCCACATCGACGTCAATGGGCTCCGGCTCAACCTGCTGAATCTCCGGTACAGCTACTTTTATCCGCTGGGCGGTTAAATCCACAATTTCTTCTGGCTGAAATACCTTTTTCGCCATGAGTATTCTCCTAGACTAGGACGTCTTCCTCACCGGAACGGGCAATAACAATATCCCCCTGCTCTTCCAGCTTCCTGATAACCGCTACAATCTTCTGCTGGGATTCCTCTACATCCTTGCGGCGCGTGGGGCCCATATAATCCATATCTTCCTTGAGCAGAGTTGCCGCCCTCTTGGACATATTGCGGTAGATCTTATCCTGAACCTCTGAATCCACCGACTTGAGGGCCTTCGCCAGTTCGTTCGTGTCAACTTCCCGCAGAACCCGCTGTATGGCACGATCATCCAGCATAACGATGTCCTCGAAGACAAACATACGCTTCTTGATTTCCTCCGCGAGTTCTGGATCTTCTTCCTCTAAGGACTCAATAATGGATTTCTCCGTCGATCTATCGACGAGGTTCAGGATATCCACGATGCTCTCAACACCACCGGCAGCGGTATAATCCTCATGCGAGAGGGATGAGAGTTTCTTGTCGAGTACCCGTTCAACCTCACGGAGAATTTCCGGGCTGGTCCGATCCATTGTCGCAATCCTCTTGGCAACATCCGACTGGTTATCCTGGGGAAGCTGAGCAAGAATTTGTGACGCCTTTGCCGGTTCCAAATAGGCAAGAATCAGCGCAATAGTCTGGGGATGCTCCTGCTGAATGAGATTCAAAAGGTTTGCGGGATCAGTTCTTCTGATAAAATCGAATGGCCTGGTTTTGAGAGAACTTGTGAGGCGATTAATAATATCCACCGCCTTTTGATTACCCAGTGATTTTTCGAGAAGCTCCCTCGCATAGTCAATCCCACCGCTGGTGATGAAGTCCTGGGCCATCATCAATTCCTGGAATTCCTGAAGCACCATTTCTCTTTCTACCGATTCGATGTTCTCCAGACGAGCGATTTCCCAGGTGAGCGTCTCTATCTCGTCTTCACGAAGGTGCTTGAATATCTCAGCCGAGATATCAGAGCCCAGAGTTACAAGAAAAATGGCGGCCTTTTGCTTTCCGGTAAGAACTTCCCTATGCTGGATGCCTTTCGCGGTATTGGAAGCGGGTGTAGTGATGATATCTTCGCCGGATTCGGCTGTATTTATCTTGGCCATGTTCTACTCCTCCACCAACCAAGTGCGAATGAGCTGGGCGACATCTTCGGGATGCTCTCGTGCCATATTTTTTGCATTTTCTTCCATCTCAATCCGGGCTCGTTCATGAACAGACATTTCGACATCCATTCCTTCGTCGTCGGCGTCACGAAGTGCTTTCTCCCGCATCGCCTGATGCTGCCTTGCAAGTTCCTCCTCCCGATCTCTCCGGCGTTTCTGCAGGTATCGGCTAATGAGCCGCATTAAAACGAAGAGGACGATGATGCTGGTGACGCCAATGATGCTCCAATAAATAGTCCTTTGCAGCTGTCTCTTGCGCAACCAGGCCGCGTCTTCTACGCGGAACTGCTCGCTGCGGTCAAAAGGAATGTTCTCGACGGTAACAATGTCACCGCGTGCCGCGGAATATCCTACGGCGCCCTGAACAACGTCTTTAGCCTGAGCCAATACTTCCGGGGAAACAGGCGTGTACACCCTTTCCCTCATGCCTCCCGGCAGCAAATTTGCCTCACCCATGTCGTTAAATTTCACTTCCCAGACGCCATCGATAACCATACCAAGGCTGATCCGCTTGATTTCGTAAGGACTCTTCTTCTCCGAGGTGTTACGCACATTGATTTCGAAATTCTCAATGGTTTTGTCAGACTCATAATGGCCAACTAGGTTGCTGAGATCTTGGTAGGCCGGGGGTGTTTGACCCTCCTGACCTGGTGGACCCTCCGGATTGAAACCCGTGCCTTCGAAGTTCTCATGACTATCTTCCCTGCTTCGAATCACAGATGGAACCACTTCCAATTCACTGTAGGGAGTGTTAGGATCGTCTGCTTTCATGGTGATGGGAAAGTACTCCTGAGTTTCGACGGCCCTATTAACAAATTCCAGATCTATATCGAAATTGATGATATTCACCCTCGATGGCGTGAAAACATCACTCAGGGATTGCAGGATCGTGGCCGTATACTGAGCCTCCAGTGCCCGCTTCTGCCTGAGCATCTTACCTGTAAGGTCCAGCCGATCCACATCTTCCAGACCATCAAGATCGTTGAGGATGGCTCCACGAGTGTCCATGATAGTGATGTTCTCAGCTGTGAGACCTTCCACTGCGAACTGAATGAGTTTGACAATGCCTTCGATTTTTTTACGGTTCTCACTGATATCGCTGCCGGGTTTGGGTTGGACAATCACAGAGGCCGTTACCGGCTGCTGATCTTCCACGAAGAGTCTTGATTCGGGAATTACCAATGAAACCTGTGCTGAGTCAACATCGTCGAGGGCACTGATGTGTTGTTCGAGGTTTGCAGTGAGCGCCCTTTGGAGATTCACATCGCGATCGAAATCGGTCAGTGTCCACCGATCCATGTTTGTGAAGAAATTCCATGGGTCGAGCTGCCCCGGGAGTAAATCTTCCCGGACAAGAAGAGCCCTTGCCCGTCTGGCCATCTCTTCATCCGTCGCGTAGAAACGGCCGTCAGCCCCACGAGAGTGCGGGATATTCTCCGCGTCGAGTGATGTCGAAATCCGATCAGCTAACGCTTCGTCTGAAACAACCGCATTGAAGATGGTAACCTGTGTCGGACTCGCGGAGATGGTAGCGAGCAGCACGAAAGCAACAATCAGAACAATCACGATACCGATTAGGATGAGCTTCCTCGCTATCGACCACTGACTCCATTGTTTTGTAATCTTTCCAACAAATTGAGTAAGCCATACTGGCATTGTGTCCCCCCCAGTTCTATCCAAACGGCTCCCCAGTCGCTTGGTAGCTACCGATCACCGGCAGCCTGTTTTCTATCTCATCGCCGTGATGTCGTTATATGCTTTCACGGCGCGATCGACAATCGCCTTGGTCAGATTCAGGCTTAATTCGGCCTGTGCCATAGCAATAGTGATGTCATGCGGCTCCACTTCATCCGGATGCGTAATCATCCTTTCGAACAGCTGATCCACGTTCATTTGCCGGTCTGAAACCCGTCCGATGGCTTCACTGACAAGATTGGCAAAGCCGGGATCATTCTCCTTAATCGGAGAGCCTTTTTGCCCCTTGCTATCGAGGTGATTCGGATTTGTTCTCACCATCGTTACGACATGTCCTATGGCGTTATTCGCATCAATCATATCCATCACTATCTCCCAATCTCCAATGCCTTGCGAAACATGCTCTTTGAGCCGTCCATAATCGCCACGTTGGCCTCGTAGGCTCTGGACGCGGAAATCATATCCACCATCTCAGAAACCACATTGACATTGGGCAATTCCACATATCCGGCTTTCGGACCACTGAGAATGGCATCAGGATGGGTGGGATCCCATTTGAGCACCAATTCGCTATCCATGTCTTTTTCGATAGCGGAAACCCTGACACCCGATCCAATCTTATTATTCAATGATTCAGGAAGAAAGGGACTGCGCCAATATGGTTGATTCACACGGGGTCTGAAGATAACCCGGCTTCGGCGGTAGGGCCCCCCTTCGGCAGTTCTCGTGGTGTTGACATTGGCTATGTTGTCGGCAATAACATCAAGACGCAGTCTCTCAGCAGTCAGCCCCGAAGCCGCTGTGTTGATGGTTGTAAACAATCCCATATGTTTCTATCTCCCTACCTTAAGACCGTATTCACTTGTCGAAACTGGTGGCTAACAGCACTACTCATTAATTCATACATCATTTGATTCTCGGTAGCATGCAGCAGCTCTCTCTCCACATCCACGTTATTGCCGTTATTTTTTGCTGTGGTTAAATAGTCGAGAACAACTCTCGGCCCAACCGATCGGTAGTCGATATGACGCCTAAAGGGTATGTGGTTCCGGTGAGTTAGCACCCCGATGGATTCCGGCTGTTTTTCCGATGCCAGGGCACGAGCTAGCTGGGCTTCGAAGTTGAGCGCCGATCTTTTGAAATTCGGCGTTTCGACGTTTGCCAGATTATTGGCAATTATCTGGCGGCGCAGAGTCGATACGGCCATGTTTCTCTGCAGAATATCCACCGTGCGCCCGAATGCCGTATTGTTTAACACAGTTCCCTCCCTGGAAGCCCTCCAACCCGACTCATTGTCGGGCATGATGGATAAGCCCTTTTCTCCATTTTCGGCACAGTATCAGTCCCCGATGAGTCCCGATGCATCATAAAATGTACCTGGATAAATCCTGGTCTTCGACGATGCGGCTCAGCTTTTCGTCGACATACGCCCTGGTAATCTTGATTGTCTGTCCATCAAGATCCGGCGCATTGAACGACAGCTCTTCAAGGAGCAGTTCGAGAATGGTGTGTAGCCTCCTTGCGCCTATGTTTTCTGTACTCGTGTTCACTTCAAGCGCGATATCGGAAATTCTCGCCACGGCCTCGGCCTCGAAGCTCAGATTGATCCCCTCGGTGGCCAGTAGTTCTACATACTGCTTGGTTAAGGCGTTTCGAGGCGATGTAAGAATCTCCCGGAAATCGGCAGCCGACAATGAATCTAATTCCACCCTGAGCGGGAAGCGTCCCTGCAATTCGGGTATGAGATCTGATGGCTTCGACAAATTGAAGGCGCCGGCGGCAATGAATAAGATATGAGAGGTGTCGATTATGCCATATTTCGTGTTGACAGTCGATCCCTCCACAATAGGCAGGATATCCCGTTGAACCCCTTCCCTGGAAACATCTGGACCACCCCTGTGGGCTCCCTTCACGGCGATTTTATCAATCTCATCTATGAAAATGATGCCGCCGTTCTGCACTCGTTCCCGTGCTGTTTCCATCACACTTTCCATGTCGATTATTTTTTCCTGCTGCTCAGCTTCCAGCAGTTCCCGAGCCCGGGCCACTTTTACGGTACGGGGTTTTTGGGGTCCTTGAAAAATCGAACCGAGATTGCCGAAATCGAACCCCATTTGCTCAACACCGGCACCGGTGATAACTTCGACATGGGGTCTGCGCTCCGTACCCGCGCTGATTTCCACCATGCGTTCATCCAGCTCTCCATTCCGAAGTTTAGTTCGTAGAGCTTCACGGGCATGCTGTCCACGATCAGGTTCCACCGGTGTATTGGCATCGACACCTTCGCGAGGAGGCATTGAGGAACCGGGTACTAAAATATCAAGAAGTGCCTCCTCAGCCGCATCGCGGACAGCCTGTTCTATATTGGCTTTCATCTCATCCTTCACCATGGATACAGCCATGGACATGAGATCGCGCACCATGGATTCAACATCCCGTCCGACATATCCCACTTCGGTGAATTTGGTAGCTTCCACCTTAATGAATGGCGCTCCCGAAAGCCGTGCTAAACGCTTGGCTATTTCAGTTTTGCCGACTCCGGTAGGGCCGATCATCAATATGTTTTTCGGTGCCACTTCATCGCGTATTTCATCGGGCAATTGGGAACGTCTCTGACGGTTGCGAAGCGCAATCGCCACCGCTTTTTTGGCGGCTATCTGACCAATGATATAGAGATTGAGGGCGTCGACAATCTGTTGTGGCGTTAAACCCGTTAGCCTATTCATTTTCTAACAACTCTACAATAATGCTTCTATTTGTAAACACACATATCTCTGAAGCAATCTGGATGGAACGTTCAGCGATGATTTTGGCCTCGAGATCTGAAGCGTCCATGTAGGCTTTGGCGGCAGCGAATGCGTAATTACCACCGCTGCCAATTGCTACTACCCCGTCATCGGGTTCGATGACATCGCCATTCCCGCTGAGAAGAAGGGTGCGACTGGCGTCTGCCACCAATAACATGGCTTCCAGTCGCCGGAGCACCCGATCGCTACGCCACTCCTTAGCGAGTTCAACGGCGGCTCGGGTAACATCTCCCGCAAATTCCTTGAGTCGACCCTCAAACCGTTCTTCCAATGTAAAGGCGTCGGCGGTTGATCCTGCGAAACCCGCTAGTACTCGACTGTCATAGAGACGGCGAACTTTTCTAGCCCGGCTCTTCATAATGGCCGATTCGCCCAGAGTTACCTGGCCATCCCCGGCCATCGCGACCTGATTATTCCTGCGAACAGACACTATTGTTGTTCCTCTTATATTAGGCATCTTTGCCTCCGTTATGCACCAGACGCCCCCCATGCGGATGGGAGTGGCGATACACCTGTTTGATGCGTTCAATCCCGGTATGTGTGTATATCTGAGTGGTGGAGAGTGATGAATGTCCAAGCATTTCCTGCACCGTCCGTATATCCGCACCCTCATTAAGTATATGAGTAGCAAAGCTGTGACGGAACGTGTGTGGACTCACCTTCTTTCCAACATTGCTGAGTGCCGCATAACGCCGTATCAGATAGTAAACGCCCCTGGTGCTTAGCCGTTTACCTCTAAGGTCCAATATGAGAGCTTGGCGGCTATCGGGATTGTCCGAGACATGGGCCAGACGCAGGGGAAGGTAGACCTCTAACGCTTGAAGCGCTCTCTCACCAACAAAAACAATTCTCTCCCGCTCACCTTTACCTCTTACCCTCAACTGGGTGGACGCGATATCTGCAACGTCCAAAGAGCAGATCTCACTAACTCGACAGCCAGTCGAGTACAATAATTCGAACAGAACACGATCTCTATAGCCGGGAAAATCATCTTCAGTGCACGCGATGAAATGATCAATCTCCTCATATGTCAGAAAACTCGGGAGTTTACGCCCTTTTTTAACCGTTCGAGAACACATAAAAGGATTCGTAAGTCCTGGAGAATGGTGGCGACGCCATTCATAATAACCCTTGAGTGCCGAAAGGCTGCGATTCACCGTTGCTGGACTCATATGATGTGAAGACATATGGGCCATGAACGATCTGGCGTCGGCCTGTCCCACCTCATCTTCACTCCTTCCCCGCATCGTCAGAAACTCACCCCACGCTTCAAGATCTCGTCGATAAGAACGGATAGTGGCATCGGACAGATGCCGGACATTCTTAAGATGTTCGAGCCAGTCACGCACTCTTACGCTCAAACCAACCTCCCATGTACCGAAACAAACGGCCATCTAATTCTTTTTTCATCATTCTTGCCAAGTCTTCACCGCCCTGGGGTGCTTCCACACGTCTTATCCTCGATATATCCAGGGAGCAGCCCCAGTCAGCCAAGACATCCGCGGCGCTATACACGATGGGTGCACCCTGTACAGCCAGCTCAGCGCTACCGGCCGTAGCTATTCCCTCAAGTCCTGAGGATGCCACATAGAGGTCTCTGTTCTGATCGAGAGCATAGTGAGCGGTAATCAAGGCACCGGATTTCTGAGGAGCCTGCACGATGATGCAGCCCCGACAGAGACCACTCAGAATTCGATTTCGCCTGGGAAACGCATATCTCCCAGGATATTCCCCTGGTGGAATCTCCCCAATTAAGGCACCGCCTTTCTCCAAGATTCGCAAGGCAAGTGACCGATGAGAATAGGGACTGGGCCTATCCAATCCGCTTGCAAGCACTGCCCAGGTAGGCCCTTCGGCAGCCAATGCACCCTCATGAACCGCCCGATCAACGCCGAACGCCAGACCGGATACAACAGGATAGTCATTGAGGGCGAATTCAAGGCCCATATAAAAGGCCTGTCGAAGAGCAGGGGCGGATGGCCTGCGTGTGCCGACAATAGCAATGGCGGATTTGGCCACAAAATTCGGTGAGCCTCGGTGATAGATCAGCAGTGGAGGATCTGAAATAAGAGTTAACGGCGCAGGATAGCCCTCATCACCTAAGACAAAAAAGCCAATGCTGCTACTCCGCAGGCGTCTTAGTTCGGCCTCGGCTTCATAAAGGACCCGATCAGCATTGGGAAGAGGTGATTTGGAACGTGATGATCGCTGGGCAGCGTATTCGGCAATTCCGACAGGCAGATCCTTAGGATCGCTCAAAGTCTTGAGAACCTTGTATTTGAGCCAGCCATTATGGCCAGGAAGTCTGTTAATGGCTAGGGCAAATAAGGGATCATAACCCATTTTCACCTCCAGAAACCCTCCGAGAGAGTTCCTTTGCCTGATCAGCATCGGCTTTGCTCGTAGCGATACGAGATATTTCATCATAAACATCCAGGGCTTCTTCCCTGCGGCCGGCTTCCAGGAGTACCCGCGCAAGAAGGAATCGTGCTTTCACCTGGCTACGTTCAATCTTCAGGTAATCCCGCAGTATGGGTTCGGCTTCTTGTGGACGATCCATTTCGAAAATCAATAGATTGGCCAATGCGTACATGGCCGGTGTATAGCGGGAATCGAGCTCAAGGGCCCTACGGTGTTCAGATTCCGAACGCTGGTTGTATGCGAGCTTCTCTCCCCAATCCGTGAGAGACAAGGCCATCTGGGCGTAGCATAGTCCGCTGTTGTAGTGAAAGACGGCAAAATCCGGATTGACAGCGATCGCCTCCCGAAACGCCGACGCCGCTTCTTCCCACATACGATAGTCCATGTACTTCAACCCGAGTAGGCGCCAGTATGTACCTTTGTTCCGCACTGCCTCGATCGTGGACTCGACCTCTTTCTCCACTTCCCGAATCTCATTTCTAAGTTCGGCAATGCGTTTATCATCCTCGCCTCGCCCCTCTTCCACAGCCATTCTGATGGCTAGATCGTTTCGATTGCGACTATCGCTACATGAGAGGAGGAAAAGGAGGGAGAAGAATATCGCGGAAATCGCCGCCATCGAAAAACCGTTATGGCCTGTCTCTCTCTCAACCTTCATGACTTCTTCATCTCCTAATCTCATTGAAACCCTAGCCCCTTGGATGGAAGGTTTTATGTGCCTTCTGAAGATCGTCCTTATCCAAATGGGTGTATATCTGTGTGGTACTGATATCCACATGCCCCAGTAACTCCTGGACACTTCGCAAATCCGCCCCTCCTCGCAGTAGATGGGTGGCAAATGAATGGCGCAGAGTGTGTATTTTTGCATCCAGTTTCGCTTCATCTGCGATGCTGCGAAATCGTTTCCACATTCCCTTCCTACTCAATTTCACACCACGATTATTGAGAAAAACAAAATCTATCGGCAAAGGTCTCTTGAGCAGGAGAGGGCGACCCTCTCTGAGATATCGCCTAAGCCATTTCTCCGCCTCGTCGCCAAGTGGAAGCAGGCGCTCCTTGTCACCCTTTCCCCGAACCCGGATTAAGCCTTCTCTCATGAAGATGTGGGAAATTTCCAAGTCGACCGCTTCGCTCACCCGTAGGCCGCAAGAATAGATCAGCTCGAACAGGGTGCGATCTCTCAATCCATATGGTGAGTCAAGATTGATAGAATCAAGGAATTTCTCCACTTCGGCGATGTCTAAGACCTCAGGAAGAATACGACCTACTTTGGGCCGTTCCACATCATGGGAGGGATCGTCCATCCGGTATCCGGCCACTCGCATGAAGCCGAATAACGATCGAAGAGAGCTTATAATGCGGGATACAGTCCGCGCGCTGAGAAGCTCCATGCCGACTCTCGATACGACATAAGACTCAAGATCGACGCCCTTAACATCTTCTACATGCAGAGACGACGCATCTAACCAGCGACCGAATTTCTCGATTTCGTTGACATAGGTGCTGGTAGTAGAGTCGGCAACCCGAAGTTCATTGCGGAGATAACCTTCATATTCTGCGGTTAACATTGTCAAAATCACATCATCGCCCACTTTTAAACCGTTTTTCTCTCATGACAGTGGGAATCAAGAGATCTGTTTCATCGAAAAACTCACTGCCCTGCTTGCTGGAAGTGGGCGGTGCGGGGCTGTTGGGAAAGAGTTCGACTCCCAGTGATGGCGGCAGCGAACTGGCTAATCCTCTCCCTTCACTGAGATCTCTCCAAACGTCGTAGGAGAGAACCTCTTCCTTGCGTTCTTCGACTACCTTCTGTTCCCGGGAGCGGGAACGGGCCATACTTCCACCGAAGCCTGTCGCAACAACGGTAACGGTTACCTCATCACCGATATTTTCATTAGTATCAAGGCCGGAAATAACCGTCGCGGCATTATCAATTCGAGAAGACACAATGTCCATAATTTCGTTGTACTCATACAAGGAGAAATCGAGTCCGCCAGTGACATTCACGAGAAGGCCTTTGGCTCCCTCGATGTTTACATCGTCAAGGAGTGGGTTTTCTAACGCCATTGTCGCGGAGTCGACCGCACGGTTGTCTCCCCAGCCCACTCCTATGCCCATCAGAGCATCCCCCTGACCTTCCATGACAGTTTTGACATCAGCGAAATCAATGTTAATTTCACCTCTCTTGGTTATGAGATCAGAAATGCCCTGCACGCCCATTCTTAGCACATCGTCAGCTTTGAGAAATGCCTCGCGGATTGGTGTTTTACGGTCTACCAGCTTGAGTAAATTCTCATTGGGAATAGTTATCAGAGTATCCACATGATCACGGAGCTTGATGATGCCTGCCTCGGCAATTTCCATCTTTCGCTGTCTTTCATATGTGAATGGTCGTGTGACAATGGCCACCGTAAGGCTACCCAATTCCTTGGCAATGCGGGCGATAACAGGCGCGGAACCAGTTCCTGTTCCCCCACCCATACCCGCAGTGACAAAAGTCATATCGGAACCCTTAAGCACGTTCTGAATGGTTTCCCTGTCCTCCTCTGCGGCCTGCTCGCCTATCTCCGGCTTACCACCGGCCCCCAAACCTCCGGTAACCTGTCGCCCAAGAGGTATTTTGGTTGGCGCCAAAGATGACGCGAGAGCCTGTTGATCAGTATTCGCGGCGATGAAATCAACACTCTTCACGCCTACTTCAATCATTCGGTCCACGGCATTGCCACCGCCTCCTCCACACCCGATGACTTTGATCACAGTCTGTCCAACACTACCTTCATTCATGATTTCCAGGTCCATTAACTCACCCCTCCCCGGGTTATGATTTAGAAGAATTCACCAAGCCATTTGAGCAACCCCTTGAATGGGAAGATTGCTCCGCGATCGATATCGTCGTATTCATTCTCTTGAACGCCGCTTCTCACAGCGTCGCCAAGGAGTACTAAACCGGCTGCCGTTGTCCATCGAGGATCCCTGCATTGTGGGGGCCAGAGAATAGAGGATCGCAGTTCACCTACTCTGGAAGGCTGATCAAATACCTCAGTGGCAAGCTCAGTGACACCTGGCAGCAATGCTCCTCCGCCACAGAGCACAACGCCGCCGCTCAACCTATCCAAGCCGAGTATTTGAATCACACTGTTTCTAATGATTCTGAATATCTCTTCCATCCTCGGCTGTAGAATTCTGCAAATTTCCACTATCGGTACCGGCGCCGACGGACGCCGGCCAATGCCTGGAACGATGACAGGTTTCCCCTCATCGACAAGGGCCTCCCAACAACAACCTGATTCGCATTTAATCTGTTCAGCAGATTCCAAGGGTGTCTTGAGAACAATGGAGATATCAGTGGAAGCTTGTACACCACCAACAGGAACAGATCCGGTTAGCCGGGGGGCTCCACCATGTATGAGAATGAAATCAGTCGATGTGGCACCGATGTTGATGAGCAAGACACCTATTTCCTTTTCAGCTTCATTCAGCAGGGCCCGAGCGGCCGCCAAGTTACCAAGAACAACATCTCCCACTTTGTAGTCCGCTCTTTCCACGGCTTTTTCCATATTGCTAATCGCCGAAACCGATGCTGTTACAATATGAACCTCGGCCTCTAGGCGAACCCCTATCATGTCCAGCGGATTGCGCACCCCGCCCTGATCGTCAATGATGTACTGCTGTGGCAGGATGTGGAGAATATCTCTATCCATGGGAATCACAACCGCCTTCGCCGCTTCCAGAACCCGATCAACATCTGTCTGACCTATTTCCCGATTCTTCCCGGAAACCGCAACAACACCCCTGGAATTAAGACCATCAACGGAAGTACCACCAAGAGCAGTCCAGAGCTCTGTAACTGTTCTACCTGCCTCCTGTTCCGCAGATTCTACCGCCGAGAGAACGGCCTCTCGTGCCGCTTCGATATTGACAACGACACCCTTTCGCAATCCCTCAGAGCGGCTCTCGCCCCAGCCCGAGACTACCAAATTTTTCGAGCTGTCATATTCGGCAACCATAACCCTGATTCTATCTGTGCCAATATCAAGGCCGGCGATTACTTTGCTGTCTACCATTAGCTTTCCCCCGACCTTTGGAACACAGCATTGCCGCCCCGTATATCGGCTTCGCTTACATCACTACCATCCAAGGTCAGCACATCGAGTACAAGAATAGCTCTCCGCATCGATTCCCCGGTGATATTCCGGTCCACCAGGATGGGAATCGGAATATGATTCAGATGAAGTTTGAGGTTATAGCTATCGCTCCCATTAGGCAGAATCGCAACTTCCGATATGAGTGAGAACAACTGAGGCTCTTCATCTCTCAGAACAGTCAGGCTGCTCAGCACACTCAGTAATGAGGCCGGAAGACGCGCGCCGAGATGTGGTGAGGAAAATTGAAGGCCGGAGAGTATGGGAAGATCAAGGGAAGCCGACCCTGGGCCAACTTGAACCAGATATCCTTCTTCATCAAAAACGGCCGGGACAAGCTTTCCCTCAATTTCCATCAAAGCGGCCGCAAGTGGTTTGCGTCGATAAATATGAAGCTTCAAAGTGTCTGGAAACACCTTATCAACGGACACCGTACGAACGACAGGATAGGACTCAAGACGCTGCTGAAGCTCTAACTCCTCCAGGGATGCCCATGTTGACCCATTGATACTCAGCATATCGAGCAGTTGATTGTCGGTAATACCCAAATCGCTTTCCAACAGAATCTCTTTGATTGTCAATCGGGGGGCCAGAACAAAATACCAAAGAATTTGAGTGCTCAGAACTCCCAGAAGGAGAATAACGATGCCGAGAAGAATGCTCTGCCCGGAGTGTTTTCGCCTCACCATCGCTCAGCCTCGGATAAATTGAACATGATGCCGAACATAATCAATGTCATAAATGCCGCCGATCCACCAGCGGAGAACAAGGGCAGCGGTATACCTGTGGTAGGAATAATGCCTGAAACCACAGAAAAATTGATTAGCACCTGCCAGTAAATGGCCGTTACTATGCCGAAAAGAACCCAGCGTGAAAATGGATCACGGATACTCCCCGCGGTGAGCCAACCCTTGATCGCAAACAGCGTAAAAAGTAAGAGCACAGCGGCAATACCAATGAAGCCTGTTTCCTCTCCGACAACCGCGATAACAAAATCAGAATGAGCAGCCGGTAAACCACCAAGTTTTACTTCACCTCTCCCAAGACCATGCCCCCACATGCCGCCGCGTTCTAAGGCCGAGCGAGCCTTGAGCAGCTGATAGCCTGTGCCTGTCGGATCTGCCACGGGATTGAACCATGCCTTCACCCTTGCGAGACGATAGAATCTTGAGAAGAGCATCATGATCAATGCCAGAAATCCAATTCCCGCACTGATAGTGATGATACGGCGGGGTATACCGGCCACATAGAAAAGAATGAGGGAGAGCAGAAAAAGATATGCCGCTGTGGAAAAATCGTTCTGAAAGTACACCGTCACAATCAGGACGATTACAATGAGCATAGAAGGCAATACCCCATCCCGGAAATTACTCAAACGGTGTTCGTTCTTCTCGAGCATCCGGGCGAGATATAGAATCAAAACAAGCCGAGTGAACTCGGAAGGCTGAAATGTCAAGCCTGCCAACTCAATCCAACGCCGGGCCCCACCGGAGGCATAACCGATACCTGGAACATAGGTAAGCAGATTCAACCCAATGGCAATCCATACAAGCGTGGGTATCGAGCGACGAAACCATGCCTGAGGTATCCTCCTGGCTGTTATCGCAGCCAATACGCCCAGCATCATCCAGATAAACTGCCTGCGCCATATGCGAAATGGATCGTTGAAAACTGTTCGTGCAAAATACCAGGAAGCTGAGAACAGTACGACAATGCCGATCCCCACGAGAAGAAACTGAATAGCGGCCATTCCCCTCATCGGCTCGATAACGCTTTGACGATCCGCTCTAAAAACCCTAATTCGCACCTACAACTCCTACTGTATCTTCAATGTGCTAAGGCCGAGAATTGCAAACAGTCCCCCGAGTATCCAGAAACGGGTTACAACCTTGCTCTCGGGCCAACCCGAGAGTTCGAAGTGGTGATGCAGCGGTGCCATTTTGAACACGCGTCGCCCCGTGCGTTTATAGTGTAAAACCTGAATAATCACCGAAAGCGTCTCCATGACATAGACACCGCCAATAATGAGCAGGAGCACTTCCTTTTTGAGTAAAATGGAGAAAACAGCGAGCAGCCCACCCAGGGTGAGGCTTCCTGTATCGCCCATCATCACTTCAGCCGGATGGGAGTTGAACCAGAGAAAGCCAACACAAGCGCCCAGTAAAGCCGTCGCGCTAACCGTGATTTCTCCGGCACCGGACAAGAATGGTATGAAAAGATACCGGGCAAATTCCGCATGACCTGTTAAGTAGGCCATAACGGTAACGGCCATCATCACGATAATCATCAACCCTGTGGCAAGTCCATCCAGGCCGTCTGTGAGATTGACCGCGTTGGACATACCAACAATGAGCAATAGCCCAAATGGTATGTACAAGATGCCCAAGTCGAGAACAGCGTTTTTGTAGAATGGTAAGTAAAGAAGCGTCGTTTCCGAATTCCTGAACGCGTAAACCAGCAGCATCACCACCAAGGAGACGAACACCTGACCCGTAATTTTCACCCATGCCCTCAAACCACCGGCACTGTGTTTTGAGAATTTCAAGAAGTCATCGGTGAATCCCAAGGCTCCCATGCCTATAGCCGCCGCGACAACGATCCATGTGTAGTACACATTCAAATCCTGCCATAGCAACACAGAAACCAGAAAAGAAAGGATAATGAGCGCGCCCCCCATTGTTGGTGTTCCTGCCTTGGACAGGTGAGACTGGGGACCATCAGATCTTATTTCCTGACCAAGTCTCAATTGGGAAAGCCTTTCTATCACCCATGGACCCAGCAGAAAGGAAAGGAGCAGTGCGGAAACCGCCGCATAGGCCGAGCGAAAACTGATGTACTGGAAGATATTGAATGCTCTGACATAATCCACAAGGGGATAGAACAGCGCTTTGATCATTGTCCCATCCCCTCAGCACTCAATAATTTCGACCCTACCCCTTTCAGGATTGGGTTCAGCCGCTCAAGGGCATTTCCCCGAGACCCCTTTAACAGCACAAGATCGCCGGGAAGCAGAAACGTGGAGAGGGATTTTCGCAACTCGTCCATATCGGAATGAAGCTCAATGGTTCCCAAAAAACCTGATTGAATCACCGTGTCTTTCAAAACTCCGAGCGTTATGCCAAAAAGGAATACGGCATCAGGTTCCACTGCCACCACCGCTCGGGCGGCCTCCCTCAGGGCTTCTTCGGTTTCTTCACCCAATTCCAGCAATTCACCCAACACAAGAACTCGCCTTCCCGAGGTTTCTATCCTGGCATACATCCTCAAAGCCGCGCATAGCGATTCAGGGTTTGCGTTATAGCAATCCTGAATTATCGTTACATCACCTTTCAGAATTTCCGATCGCCCGAAGGCTGCCTCTACCGCTTCGAGACCATGTTTAATCGACGACTCAGGAGCGCCCAATGCCACAGAAGCCTCCACAGCAGCCATTGCATTGAGTACATTGTGTTTTCCAGGCAAGCGAAAATCGATTTCGGCACTGTTTCGTCTTAAGGTCCATCCATCCAGTCCCCTCTCAACGAAATCCCCCCAGCCACCCGTTCCCCAGCGACCGAATCTCAGGACTTTCCCGGCGAAGTCTTTGAGAAGAAAATCGGCCTTGGGCTCATCCCAAGCCACTATGGCAGTCGAATCCTCGGTGGAAAAAGCAAGAATAGCGCGTTTCTCTTCGGCTATCGCGTCCCTGGAACCCAACATGCCCACATGAGCCGTGCCGACATTGGTGATAAGACAAATCCCAGGTTGAGCAATCTCAGCCAGGAGTCCGATTTCCCCTCTTCGATTCATACCCATTTCCAGGACAGCGATTTCGTGGTCCGCCCGAAGACCGAGCAGGGTGAGTGGAAGACCCTCTTCGGAGTTCAGATTACCCTCATTTATCAACACCCTATCTCCCTTCCAGTGCCGAAGAATGGAACCCAGTATCTCCTTCGTAGTGGTCTTGCCATTGCTTCCGGTAATCCCGACTACTCTGAGATCGGGAAAATCGTTTCGGCGATGTCGGGCCATTTCCTGAAGTGCGGCAAGGACATCGCTTACTGCTACGAGGGCCCGATCCGGGGGCGGCTTCGGCAAATTGTTTCGCGCATTTCCCAAAGCAACAGCGGCTCCCCGATTCCAGGCCGACTCTATGAAAAGATTGCCATCAGTTCGTTCACCGGCTAGGGCCACAAAGAGATCTCCAGGCCGGCAGAGCCGGGAATCAGCCCGGCCGGCGTGAATAATGGCCTCGGGATTTCCCGCGAGATGACCACCCACTATCTCGGCGATACGAACGGCATTCATCACAGTGGCTTGACCTGTCATTGGAGAATCTCCGAACTGCCCGAAATACGCACCTGAAGAACCGTTTCAGGGTCGGCCTCCACCAGAAAGAGGGACTCCTTGGCAATCTGATATATCCTGGTAGGCGCATCGAAAACAGCGATACCCGCAAGAGTTCTTCTATTCTCCTCTAGATGATCGCGCTGCTTAGCAAGCAATCTTTCAGACTCTTCCAAAGCGATCGCATAGCGATAACCCTGCAAAACCTGCAGCATCATCAGCAATGGAACGCTGAGAAGCGCCAAGCGGATCAGAACCCGTTTCAAGGGGAATCCCCAATGGATGCTTTTTTCAGCACCCTGAACTTGGCAGTTCTGGAAGAAGGATTGGAGCGGCATTCCTCAGCAGACGGCAAAAGCGGTTTACGCGTGAGAATGTGACAATCACCGCCATATCGACCATCATGAGCGCGATAGCATCTCTTAACCAACCTATCTTCCAAGGAATGAAAACTGATTATTCCCAATCGTCCTTTTGCCGCGAGCATAGTGGGGGCGACATTGAGAATTGCCGCAAGACGATCAAGTTCTCGATTGACGACAATTCTCAATGCCTGAAAGGTTCTGGTGGCAGCATGAATCCGACCATGGCGAGCCTTCCGTGGAATGGCTCTTGATACAACACCGACTAGCTGCCCCGTATTTACTATGGGAGCCTTCCTTCGCTGCTCAACGATGCTCCTGGAAATGCGGCGGCTATAGCGCTCTTCGCCATAAGTGAATATGAGTTTCGCAAGATCATCTTCTTCAAGAGAATTCACCAGATCGGCGGCATTGCGCTCGCTGCTCTCATCAAGCCTCATATCAAGCGGTTCGTCCGCGCGAAATGAGAATCCACGGCCGCTACACTCGTAGTGAAAGCGCGAAACGCCCAAATCCAGAAGAATGATATCCGGCGCCCTCTTCACCCAGGATGCGAGTATCTCATCGGTCCAGCCAGTCATGAGCTCAAAGCGCTTCCTTGGGGTTTCGAGGCGATTCATCGCCCGACGACCCATCACCGGATCGATATCGATGCCAATGACCCGACATTCCGGATATGTACGGAGGAAGCCCATGGAATGCCCACCTTCTCCAAGCGTGCCATCGACAATAAGCGCATCGGCTCGAAATGGAACAAGCTGTGCCAGCACTTCATTGGACATCACCGGCGTATGAACAGTTACCATGAACCTGCCTCCGAGCCACCGAGGCCCTCCCAGGTTGTCTTTACCTCGGTGGTTCGTTCTTCCTCAAAATGATCGTACGTTGCTTCGTCCCATATCTCCAGACGTTCACCCATACCGAGGAGATAGCAGTCCCTGCTGAGCCCCATCGATTTCATGAGAGAGAGGGAGAGCTTCACCCGTCCGGTTGTATCGAGGACAACTTCTTCCGCTGGGGCAATGAATCGACGAAGGACATCCTGTGTCTTCAGCGAGAACACTGAAGATCCTTCAATGAGTTGTGAAGAAACCCGTTCCCATTCCTCCGGCAGATAGAGCCACAGGCACCTCTCGGCACCCTTGGTGAGAATGAGTGTGTCATCTGTTATCTTGCTACGGAGCCTGGCAGGCAGAGACATTCGTCCCTTATCATCAATTGTAACGTTAAATTGTCCCCATAAACCTATAAATCCCACTTTTCCCCACTATTTCCCACTGTTTCACATCGTAGCCCCACACCAGTTTGACGTCAATGAAATGGAGAGGGGAAAAGAGGGGCTCGTTAACGAGGCGACGAAAAATAACTATACATATGTTTTAATGGTTGTTATCGAGCGGCTAAAACTGTTTCCTGAACATACGATAATCGACGTCATTGAAGATATTGTTCCGTTTCTCGAGCCGAGTGAGCCATTCTGTTTTGATGGTATTCAGGCAGAGACTCTCATAAAGCCTGTTGAAATTGCTGATATGACTCTTGACTCGTTCTACAGCGTAAGGCACCGTCGTTCCGGTCTTCATAATGAATGGCCAGTCAGAAGCCTGGGACAGCAGTAATTCTCTCGCTGCTTGATTGAGGGTGCGTAGCTTAAGTCCCTTTTCATTAGGGAATCTGGCAACTAATTCCCACATTCTCTCGATAGACTTATGGATATGACGATAAATCCAATCGTTGGATCCATCAAGCCAAACTTGCCCATAGCCCTTCTCACCCCAGCTCGAAAAAGCTGGGTTGGTGGCCTGTGCCTGAGGCCATGCGTGAAGATAATCACTGGGTGTGATCTGCACCAGCGGATGATCGGCTCTGTGGAATTCCCTCAAGAAAGCATTGAGGAATGCCGGTCCTTCGAACCACCAATGCCCGAATAGCTCGGCATCGAAGGCAGCCACAATTACTGGTGGGCGATCCATAAGCTTCGAAATGGAATGACATTGTACGATTCGGTTTCGAAGAAAAGTGCGAGCGTCAGATTCTGCCCTCGCGAGACCTTTTTCCGGGCTGTAAATACCTTTCTGATCCGTGTTGCCGGTTATGGCGTGATACTTAAAACCTGTGTTCACTCGATTACCAGCTTCCAAGGCATAGGGAGCAATGTATTCCTCAGGTAAATCGAATCCGATATCACGATAGAATTCACGATAATCCGGATGTCCGGGGTAACCATCCCGTGAAGACCAAATGGCGTTGCAAGTCGCCCGGTCTCTTCCGAATACAGCGATATTGTTCGGTGCCTTGATCGGTGCGTAAATGCCGTATTGTGGGCGGTGTTTGGCGTGAAGAATGCCGTGGGCCGAGGAAAAAACGTACTTAATCCCCAGGGGTTTGAGTATCTTGTCCAATCCTGGATAGTATCCGCATTCCGGCAGCCAAAACCCTTGTGGTGCAGATTCGAACAGCCTCATATGGTTCTTAAGGGCTATCTGAATCTGTGTTCTGATGATGTCTGGCTGTTCTATGTACATTGGCAGAAAAGCATGGGTAGCCGCGGTTGTGATAAGCTCAAGATTTCCAAGCTGTTGGAAATGACGAAAACCATCGAGGATGTTCTGATTATAGAAGTTAAGAAAATCCTCGTGATTACTGCGGAAAAGCTCCTGATACATCCGGGCGACTTTCAAACCCTTCTCATCATTAGCCAGCCTGTGAAGTTCTTTTCCGGATAATTCGAGTAAACGATCGAGATGCACTAGATAGCGTTGGCAGAGAAGAGCATCCTCCAGCATGGACGTGAGTGTCGGTGAAAGTGAAAGTGTGAGTCGAAAGGGTATCCCATCGCGTTCAAGGCCACGAAACACTCTCAACAGGGGAAGGTAGGTTTCTGAAAGTGCCTCGAACAACCAGTTCTCTTCCAGAAAACGCTCATGCTCGGGATGGCGAACATAGGGGAGATGGGCATGCAAGGCTAACGCTATCATCCCACCACTTTTCTTGATATTACTACCCTTACTCATGAAGGCTCCATTTCACTTCTGTCATGATCCGCTGGGGTATGTCAGAATCAGGGAAATCGGTGCCTGGAAAAGTGCCTATATCGGTGGAAAATCCCGATAACTCAATGAGCTTATCCCTTGCATCATGTCCTCCATTCGGAGGAGGGGGCCGATAGTCCCGGGAGCTTTCTACGATGTTGGATCTGGTAACCAAGACGGCGTTCTCACCCATTTGGGCATAAATTTCCGCGCCATAACAGGCAGCCTCTGTCGGCAGATTGATGTAGCGGCATAAATCTTCGAATCGAATGGGGATGTTAAAGCAGTCTATAGAGCTGTCCTGTCCCCACTTGGGCTCTGTAAGCTCAGTTACCCTAAGAATGAAACCGCCGAATTCACTCTTTTCGGTGAATTGACACCGAATGGAATCCTTGATATCCCAATAGCAAAAAACCCATGATGGATCTCGAAGCATGAGCACAAGCCGGGTATCATGATAACGATCAGGAATCTCACTCGGACCGCTGAACTCGGCAAAGAGTTCCTCATCTTGACTGACGGAAAACTTCCGAGACTCCACCTGTATTGTGATGCTATTTGTGACATCCCGATCGAGACGATCTTCTTCAAACGCGTCGTAAATTTCTGTAATCAGGGATTCCTTATCCAAATTTGGTTCACAATTGATATTGCTCTGCTCGGCTATTTGAGATAAGGCACTGTAACTCAGCGAACGGAGCCTGTCTTTTGTCATTACAACCCCAACGGGTAACTATGTGGTCAGGATGGATGAATTGGACGTATCCTAGAAAACATACAGTTACAGTGTCAATAGGTATCATCTTTCGTCATCGTAAATTCCCAAGGCTTGATACTCGATAGTACGACCCCTATTCCTTCGGGTATGCCATTTCCCCCCCCTTACTCGCGGGGTTTGCGGGCTACCACAAGGAGGACATCACCGAAACCCCATCTCTTCGCAAGATAGTCGATGGGTTTTTTAATCCAGAGGGGAGCTGTTCCGGCGGCCAGCCCCCCCCAGGTTCGCACAAGCTCCACATGAAGAGAGGCATTGCCTAGTAAACGTTTGAGTGTTCTGAGGCTGAACAATGTCATATGATCGGGTATCGCCGATCTCCATGATGAATTGAACAACCGGGCCTGGAATCCGTCGGTTGTCGGTGTTACGCAAACGAAAACACCTCCTGGCATAAGAACCCGTGAGACTTCCGCGACAAGCAGCGACGGATTGTCCACATGCTCAATCAGATGCGATGCGTGAACCGTCGAGAAGCTCTCATCCGGAAATTCGAATTCCCCCATGGAAGCCACCGTGATATTTACCCCGTATTCACGATTCCCATATTCGGCGGACTCTTCGCAAATTTCAACGCCGGCGGTTTCCCAGCCCTTTTCTTTGAAATACCGAAGCAAACGGCCGGTCGCGCAGCCCACATCGAGAATTCTCCGGAAAGATGGGAGGGTTGGCACTATGTTTTCAAAGAATGCCGCATCATGGAGTCCTAAGAGCATCAAATTGAAGAACGATTCCTGATTCTGTATTTCATAAGCGCAATACTCCGCGTCATAACGAAGAGCAAGTGATGTGTGTTGGGGCCGCGGATTCTGTAACAGAAGCCCACAAGAAAGACAAGTAACAAAGCGGGAGCCTGAGATTTCCCATTTCCTGTCGAAGTGTGTTTTCCCACATACGGGACAGGGTATTGTTTCTACCTCTTCATCGGGGGCAGGTGTCTTGGAATACGTTTTCATCAAAAAAACCTACGGACGGATATTCAAGTTCCACGAGCGAGTGGCCGTTCGGCCGGATTCATCCCTTACGCGAAGCTCCAAGATCCCTTTACCGGAACTCAGTTGGACATCCGGAAACCGAAGCTGCCCGGCGGGATCGAACACACTGTCGAAATGCCGCGGCTCGGGAGTTTCCATCATGAGTCCCGTATCCGATTCAGTCAGGGCATCGAAGCGGAAAGTGCCGACTCCGGCCCCCACCCAATACAGGGATATCTCGATGGGAAATGCCCTTCCGGTTTCGCTTAGAAGGTTGTGAACAATCACATCCCAGAATCCAGAGTGCAGTTCCAACCCATCTGCCACCCGTACCCGGCTGTTACCGTTTTGGAGTACAACCTGTTCGGGAATCGGTGAAGGCAAGCCCTCTCTGGATGGCAGCAGAGACAGCGGATTGACAATTTTTGCCTGTTTCGTATCTCTGATTTCGAAAGACCAATGACCTTCAGAGGTATATCCAAGCCACTCACCGTTGGCTACTATGAAATCCAGATCGGGACGATACTCGATACCACGATAGGCCGAGCGAAACCCATTTTCATGCTCAAGAACGAGAATGTCCCGATTCATGGGGGCCGGGGAAGGAGATTTGGTGGTCCATATTGTTTCGCCCTCGCTCCAGGCATACACGCGCTGCCCTTCGCCGACAAATCGAATACCTTGAGTGAATTTCCCTTGCAGCGCGGTTCCAAAAGACGAAACGGCTACATCCGGATTATCGGGCCACTCCCTGGCGGCGCCGGGTGTTTCGAAAAATACGAGAAGCAGCCCCAGCATCAGAATATTTGACATCACACGAATCATTGAACTGAGAACTCCAGTATCCCCATTGCTTCATCGTTGATGATGAGGATGGCCTTATCGACACCCAAAACCGATTTCGTATCCGCGGCTAAGATGCCGTCTAAGACGGTGAGATTCCTGGAAGAGAGCAGCTTGAGATGCGCTTTCCGCTCTTCCTTCCCCAACAGTACCAAGATGCCGGATGTCACATCCTCCTGCCAGCTTGCAAGAGAGCCATCGAGCGGAAGATCAATGATCTCAGAACTCCGGATATCGACGGCGGTTACACGATTACGGTTTTCGTAAATCACCTCGCGATTATCCCGGACGAAACCAATGGAAATCCCACGACGGAATTCCATCCCGGTATCATGATGGATTATGGGCCGAAAACCATTTTTCCGTTCCTCAAGCATGATGAATCGCTGAGGATCCAGGCCCGCGATGATGGCAATGCGACTGCCATCCGAAGAGAGTACCCCTCCATATACCGCCTCCAATCTGCTTCCACCCGGTCGATAATTCAGCAGTATTTCACCAGATTTGTCGATGAGATAGACACGGCCGTCCATCAGCCCCACGAGCGTACGCCCAAGGGCGGCGTCGAGAACCGTTATCAGTGAGATATACTCCTTGGTCCACAGTATTCGAGCGCTTTCCGGATCGACTTTGGATAATCTGTCCTCATCGTAGATGTACAGATTGCCATTTCTTGAAACTGGATAACCCTCCAGTTGAATTCTGGAAATCAACCTCCCCTCAGGTTCGAGAATGTCTACGCCTCCCTCGCCGGGCCTTGCCATCCAGGTGTTATCCACCGCCATATCCGGCGCATTATATAACTCGATCAGTTGATGTTCCGCATTGAGATATCCCGCTATTGAATCACTCTGAAATGCAATGAGCTGACCCTCCGACGATGAGGATAAATCGGCGGTATCAAAATTTAAGAGGGCGCTGGGACTAAGTATCAGTTCCCTTCCAGAAGCTCTCGGGAAGAGAAAAAAATAAGCAGCTACCAGTAATAAGCCGATGAAAAAGACACCCCATTGTTTCATTTGTGGACAGGAGGCCCCCTTTCAATTAGTGGCGTAATTCTAATACGAATGTCCTCAGGGGGTCAAATTCTTAAAGGAGTGTGCGTATGATGGACAGCAGCGAATTGATGCAGAAGGCCCGCGAAGCCGCCTTAGCTGCCTATGCGCCGTATTCGAAGTTTCGTGTTGGTGCCGCGCTCCTCATGTCTGACGGCTCGGTGATTACCGGAGTGAATATCGAGAATCGCTCTTATGGACTGTCCAACTGCGCTGAAAGAACGGCTTTTTTCACCGCCCTCACGATGGGAAAAAGAGATGTTAGCGCCATAGCGGTAGCCAGCCCCGATGCCTGGGAGCCTCTTCCTCCCTGCGGCGCATGCCGCCAAGTAATCAGCGAATTTTGTTCTCCGCAAACCCCCATCTACTATGATGATGGAAGGGGTGGGTATATCAATTCCTCAGTTGAGGAGCTTTATCCAGTGAATTCGTTGATGGACATGATGAACAGGTAACATCATTTCTCCGGACGGTTCTGGCGCAAATGCCGGGAAGCATCCTCCTGCTTCTTGTAATCGGATTCCATGCGTTTATTCCAAACTTCAATTTTCTTCTTCAGTTCACCCGCTTCATTATGACGACTCATGAGCAATGACAATCGAAGTAAAGCTCCAAGAAAGCTGATAGCCATACGAAAATCATCCATCCTCTTAGTGGACAGCTCATATTTCTTGCGATAGCTATCCGCCGAATTCTTCAGCATGCGCCTGGTGAGATTGAAAAATTCAACCCGCTCCCGATACCCGTCGTTCCGTGGATCCATACCCTGCACGAGTGTCTTGAGATTGAGGCAGTTTTTCGCGACAACGGCCAATCGGGCATCAAGCTCCACCATGGCCCATTTCCATCTCGTGTTTTCACCAAGACTCTCCTCAACAAGGGAAAGGGCAAGCCCGGTTTTTCTAATCAGGGTGTAGCGCTTGAATTCACTGAATGACTCGACGGCCTTGAGGGATTCCTCATAGTCACCAAAAGGAACATCCAACAGGGATGTGAAAACCTTCTCCAATTGGATGATGGCGAGTGAACAGAATTTCTTAGCGCCATTGATAGCGTTTTCGTTCCGAATACCAAGAAGCGACACCGAAAGGGAGTTCATCACTATGTTGTAGGAAACGATCGTGAGATTGTCTTCGACAATGACCAGGCGTTTATGAGATTCTCCGGGGTTTTTGCTCTTGAGCGCTCCCTCCATTCGATTCCTTTTACTATGGAGATCGGCGATGATTTTCTTATATGGGGAGATTTGCTCGAAGTATTTCTTTCTGGCTTCCTCATTAACTTTTGCCACTTCTCGCTCCGCTCCGCTCTTCCAGCAATCTCAACGCGTGGTGCTGAGACGCCGAACCATCACGATCTCCCGCCAGCATTCTGGCGATTTCACGCACCCTCTCTTCGCCTTCAACATGATGGACGGTGGTGATGGTTCTGCCATCAATGCTGTGTTTATCAACCTGCACATGATTATCGGCGAAGACGGCGATAGACGCAAGATGTGTGATACAGAAGACTTGCTTGCGGGTGGACAATTCATGAAGGTGCTCCCCAACAGATCGGGCCACCTCTCCGCCAATACCGGCATCCACCTCGTCGAAAATCATGGTTTGGACAGTATCGGAATCACTTAACACTGTTTTTACGGCTAGCATTACGCGTGATAGCTCACCACCCGATGCCACTGCCTTCAGAGCTTTGGGTGATTCACCCTTATTGGCCGAGAGGAGAAACTCCACAACATCGATGCCATAGCTGCCTACAACCGGCTTAGCTTCGGCATTCTGTCTACCCGCAAGCCTCACCGTGAACCTCGCATCAACCATGCCCAAGGCTCTTAGGTGTGATTCGGTTTTCGATTGGAGGGATGAAGCGAATCGGCGGCGTATGGCACTGATAGCCGAGGCCTCCGATATCAGCTCGGCCTGAAGCTGATCGTAGCGGGCATTGAGTTTATCGCGTTCCTCACCCCTGTTGTCAAATTCCTCGAGACGGCAATTGGCACTCCGCGCATAGTCTAACAGTTCATCTACAGTTTTGCAAGCGTATTTCTTGTTCAATGTCGCGATGGTAGAGAGGCGCTCATCCACCTGTATGAGTTCCCTTGAATCATACTCGGCAACGTCTATCTTCTGACGTACGAACTCGATAAGGTCCTCAAGCTCGATAAAGGCGCTGTCAAAGCGCGGAATCGCTTCCGATAGGGAGGAATCGATACGCGCCGCCTTCGTTAGCTGTTCTCGCGCATCTCTCAACTTGGCAAGGGCACCATTTCGGGATTCCGAAGAAAGCAGCATTACCTGTTCCAAACCCGCACTGAACTCTTCATATCGGGAAAGAACCTTCTGCCTTGTCGCCAACTTCTCATCTTCGCCGGGTTTCAGTTGGGCATCATGGATTTCTTCTACAGCAAACCTTAGAAAATCGACTTCACGGGCTATCTGACCTTCCTGCTTGTTGAGTTCAGAAAGCCTTCGCCCTATTTCTGATAACTCAGAAAAAAGAAGTGAAAAGGCGCGTACTCTGTCTTCAATGCCCGCAAAGCGATCGAGAAGTTTCCTATGTGTCGCCACATTGAATAAAGACTGACGCTCATGTTGGCCGTGAATGTCCACCATGGCATCGGCAAGCTCTACCAGTACGGCCCTGGTGACGGGCTTGGCCTGAATGGAGGCACTGCCTCGGCCGTTGGACCGCAGTATCCGGTGCAGCATGAGCGTATCGTCCTCAGGTTGAATCTTGTATTTCTCAATCCATTCATTCAATTCCGGGCTGGGTGATACCCGAAAAATCGCGGACACCTCCGCCTCATCGGCCCCCTCACGGATATTGTCTCCGTCCCCCCTCGCTCCAAGAACCAACGAAAGCGCATCGATAAGAATGGACTTCCCGGCTCCGGTTTCCCCCGAAAGGACATTGAACCCGGCGCCGAATCTCACCCTCAGCTCTTCGATGAGCGCGAAATTGCGAACCTTGAGTTCCTCAATCATGGGGGCTCCCCGACCATCCAAGCTTACTTCGCACCACCTCGTAAAACACACGCTTATCGGATTTAATTACCAATGCCGCGCCGGCGCGTCCCCTGAGTACAATCTGATCGTTCTCCTTCAGGACAAAGGTTTCTTGCCCGTCAACTGTGAGTAGTACGCCAACACGTTGATTTTCACCCACGCGAATAGCAATTTCATCCCGTTCTGGAATTACCATGGGCCGCCATGAGAGAGAGAATGGAGAGATGGGTGTGAGTACAAGGGCCTTCATCGTGGGGGCGAGAATCGGGCCACCGGCGGCCATAGAGTACGCCGTAGAGCCCGTCGCGGTTGAGAGAATCAACCCATCACCGCGGTATACCCCAGCCTCGTAACCACCTAGCTTGAGCGAGAGTCGTATAATCTTGCTAATGCCATTCACCCCCACAACGGCATCGTTCACGGCCATGAATTGGGCCGCAACCCGGCTGGAGCGTTGAACAACTACGTCGAGGACCATCCGTTCCTCCACCCCCAATCTTCCCGCCAACCAGGATGAGAGGGCATCAACCCACTCATCATGCGTTACCTCGGTAATGAAACCAAAAGTGCCCAAATGCACCGGCAATATGGGTACAGGTTTCTTGGCAAGAAGCCTCGCACAGGCAAGGAATGTTCCATCTCCCCCCAGTGAAATGGCAAAACTGACAGAGGAGAGTTCCTCGCATTCTGTGTATTGATGCGAATCGCAGGAAATCACTTCATAATCCCGCTCTTGGAGCCACTGGCACATGGTTTGGTGTAGTGAAGACGCGAGTTGATTCTCTTGATTGAATACAATAACGGTCCTACCCTTCATCATACCTCATTTCCTCCCAAGCACATAGCTACGGCAAGGTGGAAAGAATTTTTTGCACCAGTTGGATATCCTGTTTGCTAAGCATTGGATACAGTGGAAAAAGCACTGTGCTCATCGATAGCTCCCTGGCCTTCGGACAGCCGGCTTCGGGATAGGCATCCATCATCCTTCCCCGGAAGGCCGGAAGGGTCTCAACACCCTTGCTCAAGGCATACTTGATCGCTTCGTTCATACTACCTGAGAGGACCACCGGGAAGGAAAAAGCCACCGAGCGGGCCTCGTCAGAACCGTTCGCCAGGGTTCGGTGCTGTCCCTTCATAAGGGCCCGCTTATAGGCTTCGGCGATGATGTCTCTCCGTTCGAGGCCATGGGGATACTCCCGCCACTGCACCAAGCCAAGAGAGGCATTCAAGTCCGGTAGAAAGGCATCCGCTGTGAGCTGTGCGGAGGCGGTGTTAAGAGCCGTTAATGCCGTCTTATTGCTTGCCAGTATCAGGGTTCCACCACCCGCGGTGGCAATACCATGGTATTCCATGGGAAGAATCACATAGCGCCCCCGGCTTCCTATGTAGTGTTTGCCGTCTGTTGCCCCCAGGGCCTCTCCGATATCGCTTACAAGAGGCAGGCCATGGGATTCGAGGGAATCCATATCGGGAATACGACCTAGGGGTGCGTGAACGAAGAGGGCCTTCAACGCCGCGTCCTCGTTTATCTTATCCTCAACGGCCATAGGGTTTAGGCAGGCATCCTCGAGGCACACATCGGCGAATACCGGTATCAGTCCCTTAGACTGGAATACATGCCGGTAGGCGCTTGGGGCCAAAGGGGATATCAACACCCTGTCCCCGGGATGCAATTCGAGTGCCTTCACTACCAGGCTAATAGCCCGCACATATTCTCTTAAGGCAACTCCCCCCTCATGGTTGAGTTCTCCCGCCACCGCTGCTACCAAATCGTTGGCGATGAGCGCAGGACCGATGGCGTCGCTTATCAAACATGAAAGAACCGCGTGCATATCACGCCGCCTAATCGATGGGCGAAAAACGGGTATAGACACATCTAGACCTGTTTTCTGGGCCGCTCAGACCCGTGGGGATGAGATATCATACCGGCCAAGTACATTTTCACACGCATCGATATCTGATTCATTGGAATCAACCAAGATCCTCCCATACAGAACCTGCCTCGGAGTCAATCCGAAACGTCTCATCATTGTAAACACTGCCAGGAAGGAAGGCAACTGACTGATACCAGCCCTTATGATACGCTTATCCATAGATGGAATGATAGGGGAAATTCCGCATGCCCAGGATAAGTGTTATCATACCAAGCTATAACAGAGCCGATTTCCTTCGGCGGGCAGTGATTTCGGTACTGAAGCAGAGTTATCGTGATTTCGATCTCTGGATTGCCGACGATGGAAGCGAGGATGGAACCGAAGAACTGGTGAGTCGTCTGAAGAATGCTTCTAATAGGAGAGATATCTCCTCCATGCAGCCACGAATCCACTATCTGCGAGGCGCCAACAGAGGCGTATCGGCCGCACGCAACAGGGCAATTAGCCAATCGAATGGGGAATGGATTGCCCTTCTGGATTCCGACGATGAATGGATGGGTGAAAAACTGGAGAGGCAGCTTGCCTTCGCCGACTCCCACTGGGAATACCCGCTGATTCACAGCGATGAAATATGGATTCGCGATGGCAGGCGAGTGAATGCCCCGGCCTCCTACAGAAAATCAGGCGGCAATGTGTTCATCAAATGCCTGTCGCTTTGCATGATCAGTCCCTCCACGGCGTTGTTCACGCGCGGCGTATTCGAGGAAATCGGCGGCTTCGATGAGGATTTTCCCGTATGCGAGGATTATGATTTTTGGTTGAGATTGAGCTCGCGATATCCGGTGGGCTATGTCAATTGTCCATTGACGATCAAATATGGGGGACACGCCGATCAGCTTTCAAAATCCCGCCCGGCGCTGGATTACTGGCGCATCAAATCACTCTGCCGTATTCTCGAAATTCGGCCGCTCAACGACGAACAGCGCCATGCTGTGCTGGCGGAGATTGCACGGAAAAGCTCCATACTCCTGAAGGGTTATCACAAGCACGGCCGGGAAAGTGATGTTCAGGAACTCTTGACCCTTGTTCGCAACGCACGGTGTTCGAGTGTCTTCAACTGTTAACAATCGGCGTGATTCTGCCTGGTGGATCAGTAAATGCCAAAATGCGATGTGTTTCCCCGCATGCCGCAACTATAAGGTCCAGCCGATGAGCTCAAGACCGCCTTTTCTCAAGATGTCGCCCCACGCTTTCTATTGATCCTTTTATTCTCTATAATGCAGGACCAGCGGAGGTTATTACTCATGGATACGCATAATCCCAATTCGAGCAAAGGCACGATCTTGGCCCCAATCGCACTCATCGGGAATTATCCGCCTCGGAAATGTGGCATAGCGACCTTCTCGGCCGATCTACTCATGTCGTTTCGTAACAATGACGCGTTTGGTGAATGCTATTCTGTAGCCATGAATGATACAGCTGAGGGATACAACTATCCGCCGGAAGTACATTACGAAATCAACGAGGAACGAGCCAGTGAGTATCGGCTCACCGCCCGGATTCTCAACATGAATCACATTGGAGCCGTATCGTTACAGCACGAATACGGAATATACGGCGGTGAAAGCGGCTGTCTGATCGTAGATCTATTGGAACATCTGCAGATGCCTGTGTTAACCACCCTTCATACGGTTTTGAAGAATGCGAATCCGGGCCATCAATCGGTGATGAAACGTATCAGCGAACTCTCTGAAAGTCTGGTTGTGCTGAGTGATATCTCCCGAGAGATACTGGTGGAGGAATACGATGTATCCGAGAGCCGCATTATCCACATACCCCATGGCATTCCCGATCTTGCCTTTGTCGATCCCGCCTATTTCAAGGAACAATTCGAAGTGGAGGGAAGACGGGTCATACTCACCTTCGGCCTCCTGGCACCGAACAAGGGCATAGAGTACATGATAGAGGCGATGCCTCAGATAGTTAAGGAATTCCCCGATGTGGTTTACATCGTTCTGGGAACCACTCATCCGCACGTTCTTCAAGAGAACGACGAGGCCTACCGTTCGATGCTTCAGCAACGTGTGAAACAGCTCGGCGTTCAGGATCATGTGCTCTTTCACAATAAATTTGTCAGTCACCAAGTGCTCACCGAATTTCTCGGCTGTGCCGATGTCTATGTTACTCCCTATCTCAACGAAGCCCAGGCCGTTTCGGGTACATTGGCCTATGCCCTCGGTGCCGGCAAGGCCGTCGTATCAACACCCTATTGGTATGCGAAAGAGATGCTGAGCGATGGCAGAGGCAGTTTGGTTCCCTTCCGCGATTCTGATGCCCTTGGCTCGGCCATCACATCGCTCTTTCACAATCCGGTAAAGACAACAGCGATGAGGAAACAAGCGTACGATTACTGTCGTAACATGACTTGGCCGCATGTTTCCGAGCAGTATGCGCGCGCGTTCACCCGCATAACGGGAAATCGCCTTCGCCGTCACCACACAACTCTCATCCCCACGAGAAGAAAGGAACTGAGCGCCGATCTTCCGACATTGAAACTCGATCATCTGAGACGGATGACCGATTCAACCGGCATCATCCAACACGCGAAATTCTCCATTCCGAATCGAAATCATGGCTATTCGACAGACGATAACGCCCGCGCTCTCATGGTAGCCGTTATGTGCGGACAATTCGCTTCGCTCGGTTTCGATACCAACAGCCTCGTAACGACATACCTCAGCTTCATGCACCACGCCTACAACAAGTCGAACAAGAGATTCAATAACTTCATGACATACGAGAGAGTGTGGATTGATGAGATTGGCTCGGAGGATTGCCATGGACGTTCGATGATGGCTCTGGGCACCGTGATTCGCTTTACCAAAGACGATGGCCACCTAGGGGCCGCCCTCGCGTTGTTCAATCGAGGTTTGAAAGCCGTTGAAGAGCTTGCCGCATGCCGCTCATGGGCAACAACCCTCATCGGCATCCATGCCTTCAGACAGAGGTTTCCCGGATCTCGGATTACCCGACGCATCGGCGATCGCCTATCCAAGAAACTGATGAATCTATTCGCTAACAACATGAGTGCCGAGTGGAAATGGCTCGATGACAAGCCTACCTACGATAATGCCGTTATTCCCCATGCCCTCATGGTAACCGGTGCCGATGCCGAGAAAAAGGAAATGGTTGACATGGGACTGGAGGTTCTCGAATGGCTGTTCCAGATCCAAAACGAAAACGGCATCTTCATCCCCGTGGGCAATAAGGGATGGTTTCCACGTGGGGAAATCTCAGCACGCTACGATCAACAGCCCCTCGAGGCCTCAGGTATGGTGGCCGCTTGTATGGAAGCGTATAATCTCACCGGATTAGAGGTTTGGGAGAATCGAGCGATGATTGCATTGGACTGGTTTCTCGGGCGAAACGACGCTCACGCTCCGGTCTATGACTATACAACGGGCGGCAGCTTCGACGGATTGCAATCCAATGGAATGAATCGGAATGAAGGCGCCGAATCAACCGTGGTATGGCTGCTCGCCCTTCTCACCATAATGAGGCATCAAGCCAAGGTCTTATCCCCCACGCAGAAAAAACCCATTCCCGAGTCGGAGGCAAAACGATGAACATTCCCGTTAAAAGACACACGATACGCATGGAAGCGGACTCTACCAGGGTAATAACACGATCCTATCTTCCCGGTAGACTCGATCGCGCGAGAACCATATTCGATAAGGTTGCTGAGCTTTCGGATTGGGAAACGACACGGCATTTGGAGGATGTTCTAAGGAGATTCGCGCCGCGTCACCGCAACATAAGCGCCACCTTCGAAAAGCACTTCAAGGATGTGCATGAGATGCTTAAAAGGAACTTTGATAGAAAAGATATCCCGAGGCTCTCCGGCGATAAACGTCTGCTGGTTGGTTCCTATTTCACCATGGAGTTCTCTATTGAGTCGGCAGCTTTCTTCAACCCGTCCATCGTACTCGATCCATTCCAGCCCGATCTGCCCGCAAATCATGATAGAATAGTGGTGAGTTTCCGAGCCACCGGGGAAGGACATATTTCGTCGGTTGTTTTTCGTGGTGGCGTACTCACGGATGAAAATGAAATTCTCATCGATTCCCCCGGGCGCTTGGTAGATCTTCCCGAGACGATAACGGAATTTACCTACACGAAATCGGATTTCCTGGAAAAACTCTCCGAAATGAAGATCCAAAAAGACATCGTTACCCAGATAATGAGTCGTGTTGACGAAAAATTCAGTTATGAGGATCTACGAACGAGCATCGAAGCACTCGGCGATCTCTCCTCACTCTCCTATTCCCGCAGAAGAGTCGTCCATGCCGTAGAATGGCTGGCCAGCTCCCATTATGAAGTTTCCTTCTCCCGGGACACAGGCCTGAGCGAACGGGTTATTTTCCCCGTATCGGAAACAGAAAGCAATGGCATTGAAGATGCCAGATTCGTGCGTTTCACTGATGGCGAAGAAGTGTCCTATTACGGCACCTACACGGCCTTCAACGGGTATACCATACTTCCAAAACTGCTGGTAACCGAGGATTTTTACAGTTTCAAGGCCGTTCCACTCCATGGGCAACGAGTACAGAACAAGGGAATGTGCCTGTTCCCCCGCAAGGTGAACGGTCAGTATGCCATGATTGGAAGATGTGACGGCGTGAATCTCTATCTTCTATACTCGGATGATATTCGTCATTGGTCGGAAGCCGATCTGCTTCAATCCCCACGCTATCCGTGGGAGTTCATCCAGATAGGGAATTCGGGTTCTCCTATCGAGACAGACGAAGGATGGCTGCTTATCAACCACGGAGTGGGGCCCATGCGAACTTACTGCCTGAGCGCCACCCTCCTCGATTTGGACGATCCCTCCCGGATAATCGGCCGGCTGCCCTCACCGATACTGCTGCCGAATGCCGAGGAAAGAGAGGGCTATGTTCCCAATGTGGTTTATTCCTGCGGGTCCATTATACATGCCGGAGAGTTGGTGATACCCTATGCCATGGCCGATTCCGCCAGCTCCTTTGTTACCATACCCACCGACATTCTTCTCACAGAACTCACCAAGTCCGCTGCCCTGCTCTGAACCCAATGCCCCCGTGGGCCGATGGGGGATTCGAACCGAGGGAGGCACGGGGATTCGAGATGTCCGGATATCCCGGGCCGCTGTGGGCTGCGGATGGGATTCCAGGGAACGCCTTGATAAGGACTGGGACTCAAAGTCGCATGCAGTCTTTCATTTTGTCTGTTCACGTCAGGATAGATTCGCCGCCGTACGCGAAGCCGGAGACATCAAGAACGGGATGTGAGCAGTTTGACAGATACGATCTTTATGTTTTACAGTGCAGCCATGTCAACCGGAAGCTTCAATAACTGGAATGTCAGCAGTGTGACTGATATGAGCGATATGCTCAGCCCCACATCCGTGTTCAACCAACCTCTTGATGACTGGAATGACAGCAATGTGACTGATATGAGCTCTATGTTTTACTATGCAAGCAGGTTTAACCAGGATATCAGTGACTGGGACGTGGATCAGGTATCGAGCTACTCAAGCATTTTTGCCTACGCCACTAAGATGAATGAGAATCCCCACTACAAGCCGCCGAGGTTCCGATAGACGCGGAACAGGTTCATCACCCGCTGGAATACCCGCAGCTCTAATGGCTCATCTGCAAGTGAAGAATCTCGCTACTATCAGATCAAGCTGCCGCTGCACTCAAGTGGACGTTACAACTTCACTGTCGACTGGGGCGATAACAGTCAAAGCACAATTACTCGCCACGATCAGGCAGAGATTACTCATACGTATGCTTCGAGTGGGGAGTGCACCGTCACGATCAGTGGCACGATTGAGGGCTTTGGCTTCTGGCACGATGCGAGCTCGGATTCTAATGGGGTTGTAGGAGATAGCGCGAAGCTGTTGGATGTGCGTCAGTGGGGTTCGGTGAAACTGCATAATCACGGCGGGCAGTTCATGTTTGCGAAGAATCTCAGCGGCTTCTCGGCGACGGACACATTGGATCTCAGCAATGTGACTGATATGAGCCGAGTGCTTTACCATGCACGTGCGTTCAACCAGGATATCAGTGCTTGGGACGTGGATCAGGTATCGAGCTACGAAGGCATGTTTTCCGGCGCCACCGGGATGAACGCGAATCCTCGCTACAAGCCGATGAGGTTCCCAGACATGTTCATTACCCGCTGGAAAACCGACAACACTAATGGCTCGGATGCAAGTGGAGAATCGAACACCAGGCAGATCAAGCTGCCACTACACCCAAGTGGACGTTACAACTTCACTGTCTACTGGGGCGATAACAGTCAAAGCATAATTACCCGCCACCGAAGGGAAAGAACGGGCATTGCAGTCGAATCGTCTTCAAAATACTCATGTTACCACTTTTTGAATAATACACTCCAACGCTTGAGATGCTATTTCACAGGGATGCGCTCCTATTTTTCACAGAGCAAAGCAGATTGTTGGACACTTGCTGCTACCCATGAGTTGGCTTCTCACTAGCGAAATCGATAACGGCGTTCATAGCTTCGTTTTTCATAGACACTTCTTTCTAGATTCTCATTCCATCTATTCAAAAGAAATGTCAGATCATGTTTTGACTAGTATGCAGATACATGATCATACAACACTTGACAGGTTTCAGATTTTGAGCCAGTGTAAATCTCGTTTCGGCAATGTGTATCCTGTTTCTAAAAAGGAGTTTGACCATGGCAAGGATAACCACCTATTTGAATTTCGATCGAGAGACTGAAGAAGCATTCAACTTCTACAAAAGGGTTTTTGGGACAGAATTCGAAGGCGAGCCTGCTCGTTATGCGGATATGCCAGCAAGTGAAGATGCGCCACCAATACCCGAAGAAGACAAAAACCTCATTATGCATGTAGCACTCCCGGTATTTGATGGATACATGCTAAGAGGATCTGACACCCCAGCAACAATGGGTCATTCCCTGATTATCGGTAATAATACCTATATTCACCTTGAAGTTGATTCAAAGAACCAAGCTGATAAGCTGTTCAATGCCCTCAAAGAGGGAGGGACTGTCAGGGTAGAAATTGCGGAACAATTCTGGGGTGATTACTTCGGAGAAATGACTGATAAATTCGGAGTTAAATGGATGGTAAGTTGTCCAGTGTAACGCGAGAGAATGGCCCCATTCCCCTAGGGGTGTACAACGGGAGATTATGAATTCATCGAGGGGACAGAATTTGACTACAGATAACGTTGGATTGTTACGATGATCTTCTCTTCTGAGGAAATGTCAGATTAAGTACTAGCTATTACAGCGATCTATGGAATTCCCAGACTTCTGTGACAGCTCTCGCCTTCAATAAGATCTTATCTCATATTCAACCGGAGAGAACCCGCCAAGATGCTTACGGCAAAAACGATATTGTGCGGTTGGGTGTAGTATTTTGGCCATATTCTTTGGTACCAATTCAGTGTTACTAGGTATTCAGTATTTCTGGTAACACTGTTATCGAAACAAGTGGAATAAGCGCAACTAATAAGAATCACATTTCTCGTTGTTCAGCACATTTCTTTATTTATCAAGAAATCATAATAACAAGAAAAACAACTGACATCAAATCCCTGGAGGCACGGGGACTCGAACCCCGAACCCCCGGCTTGCAAAGCCGATGGGCCTTCCATTCTTCTCCGTTGTTTTTGCCATGTCGTACTCCTCAAGATAAATAATGGTTTACGAGGCCTAACACAGCTGGCTGAACAGTCCCCCTTATTCACAAGAGACCGGAAACGGCTTTGATGGAGAAGAAGCTCACGCAAAAGAATCAGGATTCACAGACTTGATTATACCATACCAAACTCCAGATGTCGCATTACTTGTATTCAATCTTGCGAATCAGGTGGTTGCCCTGATCGGCTACATACACATTGCCATCTTTATCCACCGCCACGCCAGAGGGCCACTTAAACTGTGCCGTTGTTGTGTCAGTGCCGTCTGTAGAGCCTGCGTGGCCAGCACTGCCGGCTATGGTGCTCACCACTCCCTCTGGTGTAATCCTGCGAATCAGGTGGTTGCCCTGATCGGCCACATACACATTGCCATCTTCATCCACCGCCATGCCATAGGGATTATTAAGCAATGCCGTTGTTGTGTCAGTGTCGTCTGTAGAGCCCGCTTGGCCAGCACTGCCGGCTATGGTGTTCACCACTCCACCCGGTGTAATCCTGCGAATCAGGTGGTTGCCCTGATCGGCCACATACACATTGCCATCTTTATCCACCGCCATGCCAGCGGGATCATTAAACAATGCCGTTGTTGTGTCAGTGTCGTCTGTAGAGCCCGCGTGGCCAGCACTGCCGGCTATGGTGCTCACCACTCCACCCGGTGTAATCCTGCGAATCAGGTGGTTGGCCCAATCGGCTACATACACATTGCCATCTTCATCCACCGCCACGTCAGTGGGTGTACAAACTGTGCCGCCGCGCCAGAACCATTATGAGAGCCCCCTGTACTACCGGCTATGGTGCTCACCACTCCCTCTGGTGTAATCCTGCGAATCAGGTGGTTGCCCTGATCGGCCACATACACATTGCCATCTTCATCCACCGCCACGCCAGTGGGCCACTTAAACAATGCCGTTGTTGTGTCAGTGTCGTCTGTAGAGCCCGCTTGGCCAGCACTACCAGCGAAGGTGCTCACCATCCAGGATTTGGTCGAACTGGAAGGGTTCGAACACGAGATCAATGCTCCAACAGCCAAAAGGATAAGAACTCCTCTCATTCTCTTCATGATAACCGTCTCCTCAACATACTCGAGATAAAGTCCTCTTGTGCGGAACACAGAGGCATTTTTCCTTACTTTCTATAATTTCTATTGAAATGGAGAGATTCAGAATTCTGGAGGCACGGGGATTCGAACCCCGAACCCCCGGCTTGCAAAGCCGATGCTCTAGCCAAATGAGCTATGCCCCCGAATGCATCGTTGAGGAATCTACAGGGTCTGTGAAGGACTGTCAAGCCGACTCATCGTTTTATAAAATGTTTTCAAATTTGTTTGACTAGGTTCCGATTCCCCTCTACAATTCGATAAATGGGTAAGGCCGATCGGAGGCGATTCCAACAATGCTATACCTGTGGAAAATGGCATCCGGCCCAAGGGGCCTATTCTAATCGATTCTGTTCACAAGGCTGTACCCGAGTATTCAAGCGATGTCCGGTATGCCAGCATTATTTTGCGGCTATGCCCCGTCGAGCTTTCTGTTCGGTTCAATGCCGGAAGAGATGCCGGTTTCGCTGCCTGGAGCTGGTATGAAAATTGTCTTTCTCGGCCCCCCGGGTGCCGGCAAAGGAACGATGGCCACTCGGACACATACGCTTCTTGATGTGCCTCATGTTTCGACAGGCGAGCTCTTTCGTGAGAACATCGCCAATGAGACGTCTCTCGGTCTGAAGGTAAAAGACATCCTGAGTCGGGGTGATCTTGTTTCCGATGAGATAACGGTGGCTATGGTGAAAATTCGCCTGGAACAAGAGGACGCACAGGACGGCTTCATCCTCGACGGTTTTCCCAGAACGATCGCGCAGGCAGAGGCTCTTGGTACCATTGCCGGTCTGCACCATGTTATCAACCTCCTCTGTCCCACTCATCTGCTTGTTCGCAGATTGGGCGGGCGGAGATTCTGTCCCCAATGCGCGCGGACTTACCATATCGACTTCATGCCTCCTGAGCGAAGCGGTGTCTGCGATGATGATGGCAGCCCACTCTCCACTAGAGACGACGATAAGCAAGATGCCGTCCAGAATCGCCTTAAAACCTATGCCGAATTAACAGAGCCGTTGGTTACCTGGTATCGAAGCGGCAATCTGCTCCGTGAACTCGATGCTTCCGGTCCCCCCGACAGTGTTTTTGAATCGATTAGGGAGCTTCTTGGTCGCTAGGTTCGGCTATCACTGTTCTTATTGCCGCCTGCAGCGTTGGCTCGGCGGATCTAAGCAGGGTATCTATGGCCTCTTGGTCAGAAAAGCCCTCTTCCAATGCCCTTTTCAGCGCGCTGAGTCCACCGGGGTATTCGCTCAGCTTACCAATCTTCAATCGGGCGATGTTCCACCAGATGCTCGCATCACTCTCATGGACTGCTAAGCGCAGTAAGTAATCGACGGCATGGTGATACTCTCGGAGTGCTAACGATGCTTCATAGGCGCCCTCAAGGGCATTCTGGTTATCCTCTTCCCTGATAAGGACCTTACGATAGAGGCTGAGTGACTCCTGGTATTGACCAGTCATGAAAAGGGCGGCGGCAAGGCTGTTCAGGGATGAGACGCTATCTTCGAGTTCTACAACGAAGCGTCGTTTTTCGATGGCTTCGTGGGGACGATTAAGGCTTTCGAGCAGCTCTGCATGTCCTTTCAGGGATTCAACATCGGCGGGGAAGATGGCTAGGGCCTCTCTGTAATAATCGAGAGAGTCCACATCGTTCCCGGAGCGCCGGGAGGCCCAGCCCAACGCGCGCAGTATACTGAGATTATCCGGCTGCTCAGAACGTAGGTCTTCCAGCCGGGTGAGTGCTTCCTCATATCTTCCAAGTTCCACCAGGATGAGAGCAAGGTTGTAGGATGCCGCCCTCATGTTCGGATTGTATGTGAGGGCCTGCTGATAGGCTGTTTCGGCATCCGTGAGCATGGCGGCGTCCTTGAATGTGTTGGCCTGATTGAATGCCATAACGGCCCGCTCCTTTCGGCTGCTCCAAGTACTGCAGCCTCCTAGAACAAGGGCGGAAACGATGATGCACCAAAGATAGAGTGAGGGGGCCTTATCCGCCAAGAACCGTTCTCTCAATTTCTCTCACCTGCGAGCGATACAGCGAGGCAAGATTGCTTCCATAGTTGGCGACAAGCTGAATCATATCCCTCGGATAACTCTCGTCCTTACCGTTAATCCTATCGCCGGCATCACCGAGGCCAGGCAGAATGAAGGCGGCATCATTCAAGACCGGGTCCATCCACAGGGTGTATACTTCAATGTTGTCTATCGATCTGACCACTTGAAGCGCGCCCTGCAATGCGGCAATAACATTCAATGTCTTGATGGATTGGGGTTTGATTCCCCGGTCCAGCAGATATTTGATAATAGTAACCAAACTCCCCCCCGTGGCGTTCATTGGGTCGGCAAAGAGCAGGTTCTTGCCATCCAGTGATTCAAGATTGAAATATGACATATCCAAATCGAGTAGGTATTCCATGTTTCCCAGCAGTTTAGAATCGTCCCGACGAATGCGGAACAAGGCAAAGGGGGTAACCAGGCCGGTTGAGCTGTATTCTTGTATCTCCTTACTGAGTATCATGGACGGCAGGAGAGCGCCGCGGAGCATAACACACATCACGGTATCTTTGATGAATTCGTCAACATCGGGAATTTTGTGGACAGCATAGTTCTGTATGGGTGATGTAACCGGTGTTTTCACTACCATATGATTCTTGGGAATCCTACCATTACCGCCCCAAGCGAGATTGAAAAGCAGTTCATAGGCACGCTGAATGTAATAGACAAATTCTTCCCTGCCGGTACGCATATCCCGCAGCTTAGCGATGAGGCGGGAAACTTCGCCGTGCTGTATGAGAGGTGTCTCGAAGCTGTACACGTGGATCTGAGGTTCGTCGACGGTGATTGTCTGCATGAATTTACCCATGGTTTCATACAGGGCAATCACCTTATCTGTTTCGATGTTTACCAGTGATGGTTTTGATTCCCCAGCGGCGAGGGTTTGAAATGATGAGATTGCCTCATTATAATAGGCGTGCATCTGGGCGATGTTCCTTCGATCGATTTCGCTGAGGAATTCACCGAGATCTTCAGACTTCAGAACAATGTTTTCGCTCATCAGGACACATCCTCTGACTACTCATGATGACCGCTCCATCTCCAGGGGGAATTGAACCCCCGTTGCCGGGATGAAAACCCGGTGTCCTAACCACTAGACGATGGAGACATCTGCCCGGCGGACCGGTGATGAGCCGCAAAGGGATCGAACCTTTGACCCACGCCTTAAAAGGGCGTTGCTCTACCTACTGAGCTAGCGGCCCGCGCGCTAAGAATCTACCGGTGTGATTCCTTTATGTCAACGCGGTGACTGAACTTTCACCGTCCCGGCTTACCGGTTCCTCACCCTTTCCAGGCCAACGATTGCTTCTTCCAGCGAGGGCTGCAGTTCCAAGGCCGTAGTGTAAATTTCTTCGGCTCCCCGGGCATCGGGTATCTGCTCCTTCGCATAGCCCAATCTCGCCCACCACCGAGCAACCTGTGGACTGTGGTGTAGAGCGGCTGAAAAAGCAATATCCGCGTGATGGTATTCGGCAAGCCTGAGAAAAATCTCACCCATGAAGTAATAGACTAGGTCTATCCGGTCTCCTGTCGGGTTTAAGGCGACATACTCTTCAAAAAGTGTCAAGGATTCAGTATTGCGGCCAAGATAATAGAGAGCCTCTGCTTCAATTTCAATGATTCTAACGTCATAGCGCACCTCATTACGGGCCTGCCTGGCATATTGGAGAGCATTGTCATACTGGGCAAGCCTGAGGTAAGACCAGCCCAACACGGCGTAGGAAGACATTCTCCGCCGCGTTTCCGCGATGTCAAACTCCTCAAGTTCCTGTAGGCAGACTTCGACAGCCTGGGCAAACTGCCCCTGGCGATAGAGTTCCAGGGCGTCCGGCCTCTCCTCCGCAATCAGAAACTCTGTGCTAATAAGCAACACAACGAGAATTCCAATCCGGCCTACGAGACTTCTTCTCGTACTTCTCATTTTCACTACCCCTTGGCAGGATGCATCCGACTCACAGCATCAGAACGGCAATCGGTATCCATAACGATTTTCGGAGCCGTGATGTCCCCTTCAACTTCGCCCCTACCCTGCAATTCCACCAGAGTGCTCGCGTTGATATTGCCTTTCACATGCCCCCGAACATAGACGGAGTCGGCAACAATGTCGGCTTCCACATCGGCATCGGTGGCGATGTAAAGAGCGCCCAAAGAATGAATCCTGCCAAGGTATCGGCCCTTAATCATGAGATCCTTCGTAAACGACGCCTCTCCTTCGAAATGGATGTCTTCGGCCAGCACCGTATCGAGTTTGCTCTCGTTCACCCGCCGCTCATGTATCTCCGCCATCAAATCCCCCCTGTTCTATGTCGATCGAGTCGAATTTCACCAACATGGCATTAATGGCCCTATGCAAATCCCGCCGCATGGGCAGTGTATAGGGATTGAACCGCTGGAGGTCGACAAACAATCTCCATGGATCGTTGCAGGTTTGGCGGACAATGTCTAGAAGATGGCGATATCCGGTGGTGCTGATGGTGCTTTCATTGAGTTCCATCGCGCCGAGAACGCGGCCGATGAAATGGGTAATCCCTTGAGAATAAGCGGCTTCACGGTCGTGGCTTTCCGGACTCATCTCCATCACTTTCAGTCCCATGGAAGAGAATTGGCGGCGCCAGAACTGTGCGCGCTCACTATCAATCCGCAGTGGGGAGAATACCAGGGGCAAGTTTTTCAAGCCATTTTCCCCCGAATCCGGTCCGAACATGGGATGGGTAGCCAGTATGTCAATATCATTCGGGAGCAGGCGCATCATGGCATTTGACGGATGCATTTTGACTGAGCAAGTATCCATAACGAGTGTTCCCGCCCGCAATTTCCCCGAAATCCGCTTCAGAACCCCTTCAATGGCCGAAATGGCAACGCAGAGAATCAGTACCTCGGCATTCAATACCTCATCTTCCGTAGCCCGTCTCACACCCTCCGGTGTCGGCCTGTCGGGATTTCTTGACCAGCCGATAACAGTGAAATGGGAAGCGAGTTCCCGCGCCCAGAAACTGCCAAATCGACCAAGTCCATAAACAGCAACGATCATGGACAGATTCTAGCATCGGATATCTAAGAGAGTAAGGTAGAAAGCGCTTCAATCAATTGCTCACTTCCTATATGATAATCTTCATTCACGATGTGAGTATTTGAGGATTGGAATGAGCAACACCTTCACAGGTAAGATGACTGAAAAAGCCCGCGAGATGGGAAAGAGCCTGGTGCTGCCTGAAAGCACAGAACCGCGAACCCTAAAGGCGGCCCGCATCATCACCGATAGCGAAATCGCGTCCATGGTAACCCTTGTCGGCGATCCCCAAGAAATCAAGAGCGCGGCATCCGATGCCGAGGTGCATCTGAAGGATATCACCATTGTCAACCCGGTAATATCACCGAATCTTTCCGGCTATGCGGATGAATACTACAATCTGAGAAAACACAAAGGAATCACTCCCTCCGATGCCCTTAAGAAGATGCAAAATCCCCTGCTTTGGGCCGCGATGATGCTGCATAAGGGCGATGTCGATGCCATGGTGGCGGGTGCGGAGAATGCAACGGCCAAGGTCTTAATGGCAGGGTTCACGATTATCGGAACGGCAGCGGATGTGAAGTCGGCATCATCCTGTTTCGTAATGGATTTCCCGGATAAGAACATCGGCAAGGATGGTTTACTCATCTTCTCTGACTGCGCGACTATACCAGAACCAACTGTCGACCAGCTAGTCGAAATTACGCTGGCGGCGGCTAAGTCATGCGGGACTTTTTTACAGACCGAACCAGTAATCGCCATGTTATCGTTTTCCACCAAGGGATCCGCTTCCCACCCTCTGGTGGACAAGGTATTCCAGGCTATGAGTATTGTTAAGGAGAGAAATCCCCATCTCAATGTCGATGGGGAGATGCAGTTGGATGCCGCATTGGTGCCTTCGATAGGTGAAAAAAAGGCCTCCGGATCGAGTGTGGCGGGAAGGGCGAACACTCTCATTTTCCCCGATCTTCAGGCGGGAAATATCGGCTATAAGATTGCTCAACATCTCGCCGGGGCCGGGGCCTACGGACCATTCCTCCAGGGTTTCGCGAAGCCCTTCAGCGATCTGTCCAGAGGGGCTTCCATCGACGACATCGTCAATACATGCGCGATCACATTGACTCAAGGTGCCGGAAAATGAAAGTCATCCTTGTCGGTTATGGCCGAATGGGCCGGGAAGTAGAGAAGTGCCTCGAATCGCGGGGACACATCGTTGTTCATCGGGTAGATCCCAACGGAAGGGGGAACGCCGTAAAACTCGACAAGGAAATTTTGAAGAGTGGCGACGCTGTGGTTGAATTCGCTCTGCCCGAGGGCATACTGGATCGTATCACTCTTTTTGAGTCCTCAGGAAAGCCAACGGTAATCGGAACCACCGGATGGGATGCGCTGATACCTGAGGCCCGCGCGCGCTATCGGTCCTCGAAATCCGCCCTACTCAGAGCGAGCAATTTCTCTGTGGGTTCTCATGTGTTCTTCCGCTTGGTTGCAGCTGCCGCCGCGCTTGTGGATCGACTAAGTGAATACGATGTCGCCCTGTGCGAGTATCATCACAATCGCAAAGAAGACCATCCTTCCGCCACAGCTCTAACGGCGGCCGAAGCCGTATTGGAAAACATGCAAAGAAAAACACACATTGTTTCCAGTCTTCCTGAGGGGGCACTGCCGCCCGAAGCACTGCAGGTCGCGTCGCTGCGCATAGGATCGGTTCCCGGGATTCACGAGTTGAGAATGGACTGCCCGGCGGATTATATTACAATCCGACATGAGGCTAGGGAACGGGGAGGATTTGCCCTGGGGGCCGTACGAGGACTTGAATGGCTGAATTCTCGTTCAGGCTGGTTTGAGGCCGATGCCTTCATCGATGATTTAATAGCAGAGGTGAATCAATGACTTTCGGAGTAATGACGGCATTGGTAACGCCGTTTAAGGAGAACGGTGCCCTAGACATGGAAGCGCTGGACAGGCTCGTGGATTTTCAGATTGAAAATGGCATTGAGGCCCTAGTGCCCATGGGTACCACAGGAGAAAGTCCAACGGTGAGTCATGAAGAAAACATGGAGGTAGTCGAAAGGGTGATACGTCGATCGGAAGGCAAAGTCCCCGTGATAGCCGGTACGGGGTCGAACAGTACCGACGAAGCCATTAGGATGACCCGTATCGCGAAAAGCCTGGGCGCCTTCGCCAGCCTTCAGGTGGCGCCATACTATAATAAGCCCACCCAGGAGGGCTTATATCGCCATTACATCAGCATCGCGGACACCATCGATATTCCCATCGTGGTATATAACATCCGCGGGAGAACGGGTGTGAACATCGAGACGCCGACTCTCATGCGTATGGCTGCCCACCCCAATATCATCGCCGTGAAGGAAGCCTCCGGCGATCTCGGGCAGATGATGGATGTTATCGGCTCAAAGCCAAAGGACTTCGTGGTTCTTTCCGGAGACGACAACATGGCCGTCCCGCTGACATTGATGGGCGGCGCGGGGGTTATATCGGTTGCGTCAAATATCATCCCGAAACACATGAGTGAGATGATTGCTGCCGCCAGAACTGGCCAGGTAGAGAAAGCGCGCACCATGCATTTTGAATTACTGCCCCTATTCAAAAGCCTGTTTCTGGAAACGAACCCCATACCCGTGAAATTCTGCATGGCCGAATTGGGTATGATCAAAATGGCATGGCGCCTCCCGCTCTGTTCGCCTTCCGCAAAAACCGCCGATGCCCTTAAAGCGATTCTTAAGAAACAGGGATTGTTGTAAATAGATGTCGGCCCTCCGTATCCTGTCTTCATAGCCCTGTGACATGGCTTCAAGGCAGGATTGGAAGATTGTCAACTCAAGAGATGTCTGGACAAGATTCGCGGATTCCGTGTATAGTCCGTCTTTTCTTGCCCTTTGACCTTAAAAAGATGGCCATGTTATATTGTCATGGCACCAGAGTTATAAGGAGGAGTATTGGCTGTTAAAGATATGCGGATCAATGAGGATATCCGCGTGAATGAAGTACGGTTGATCGATCAAAACGGCGAACAGGCCGGGATCGTGACCACAGATGATGCCATGAACATGGCCAGTGACTTGGGACTCGATCTTGTTGAGGTATCGCCGCAGGCTCGTCCACCGGTATGTAAACTCCTTAACTACGGCAAGTACAAGTACGATCTGGAGAAGAAATCTCGGGAGCAGAAAAAGAAAGCCAGCCATGTGAAGCTGAAAGAAGTGCGTCTGCAGCCGAAAATCGAACAGCATGATATGGCCTTTAAGACGAAACATGTCCAAGAATTCTTGGATCAGGGAAACAAAGTCAAGGTGACAGTCCGCTTTCGCGGCAGGGAGCTGGCGCATACGGAACTCGGGAAGGTGAAATTGGATAACATACTCAGTCTCCTAATGGAGGACAGCTACAGGGTGGACAGTCCCCCTCGCATTGAAGGCCGTTTCATGTCCATGCTATTGAGCCCGAAATCGAAGAAGTCCGCCGCGAAAACGAAATTTGACGGAGGATGAGCTTATGCCCAAAGTGAAAACGCGCAAGAGCGCCGCGAAACGGTTTACACGAACGGCGAGTGGCAAATTCAAGTACAAGAGCCAGGGAACCCGCCACATCCTAACCAAGAAATCTCCCAAGAGAAAACGAAGGCTCCGCCACAAAGTCGTCGTCAGCAAAACGGAAGTGCCTCGGCTGAGGCGCATGCTTCCCTACGCATAATCGATACGAGGTTCAGGAGGAAAACCATGCCGAGAGCTATTGATGGTACCCGACGAAAAAACCGCCGCAAGGATATTCTCAGCCAGGCCGCCGGATACTGGGGGCGACGAAGCAAACTGACGCGTGTCGCGAAAGATGCCGTTCGCAGGGCCGGTCAATATGCTTATCGGGATCGAAAAAAACGAAAAAGAGACTTCCGCCAGCTATGGATTACCCGGATATCGGCGGCTACCAGGGCGGAAGGTTTATCATACTCCCGTTTCATCAACGGATTAAGCAGGTCACAAGTCCTAATCAACAGAAAGGCACTATCCAACATGGCGGTTGAAGATCCCTCATCGTTCAAAGCCCTTGTTGAAACGGCCAAAAAAGGCCTGCGGCGATAAGGAGTTTTCTGTGATCAGCCTCGAACAAGTGCAACAGCTGGATATGCGTGTCAAAAAAGCGGTGTCGACAATCAAAACACTGAATCTTGAAAACGCGGACTTGAAGAAGCGGATTGCCGAGATGGAAATTCAGCTTGACGACATACAGAAGGAAGTGTCCAACCGCAAAGCGGATGAAGAACAGCTCGAAGAGGGTTTACAAGGCGTCTTAAACATACTCAACGAAGTGGTGGATGATGAACCTTCAGAGCACAGGGCCCCGGAGGAAGACCCGCATGATGACCATGGAGCCGTTAATGATGAAAGCCCGAACTCAACGAGCCAAAGCGGCCAGGAATCATCTGAAGACAAGATGGACACAGAAGAATCTGTAGAATCCGGCGGCTCTCTACCTGATAATGGCGAAGAAAGTGCCGCTGGAAACATGGAATCTGAGGATGCTCAAGAGAATTCTGAGAATGCCCGGCTCAATGAGAACGACGAAGAAGAACCAGACGACGATGACGCGTCGCAGTCTGAATTCGATATCTTCTGATGCCCACTGGAAGTCGTCTTTCCATCAACGTACTCGGGACTTCCTTCACAATCAGAGCCAACGAAGATGAAGCGTACCTTAAGCGTATTCTCTGGTATCTGGAACGAAAAATAGAGGAAACAAAGAAAAGAACGCCCATTGCCGATCCGATAAAAATATCTGTTCTCACCAGCTTCTACATCATCGACGAACTGCTGCGCGAGAAATCCCGTGACGGGAGAGAGGGCAGTCTTCCAGAGGAATCGGATGAGATGGAACGCATTGCCCTGCGACTGATTTCGGAAATCGACGATGCCATCAGAGAATGATCCTCTAGGGCAGCTGCTCTGGATTGATTTACCAGACGATATGGATACCAGACTGGGGGACTTTTCGCTCAACCCTTCCATCCCCCTTCCCGTTGAGCCCGAAGGGAAGGAAGATATAAACATCGATGATGTTACCTGGGAAAGGGTGATTGCGGCGACATTGCTTGTCCTGGCTAACTCTCCCTCACATGAATATGCGGATTATTATAGGAATTTCCTCAATGCCATACGCCCAAATCTTTCTGGGGAACTTAGCGAGGCATTCAGGGAAAGAATCGCTGAAAAGGACTGGGATACCGCCGAAGACATCATTCTCGCACTCAGGGGGCTGAAGCCGACATCCACGAAGCCACGTCATGCCTTGGCCAATTTATATGCCGCGAAAGCCGTATCCGAGCGGAAAACGGGGAAAAAGACGGCCGCGGAATCGTATGAGAACGCCGCGGAAGCCGCGTTTGGGGAACTGCTGTCGGGTGAAAATGCTCCCGATGATGCCTGGTTCGATGCCGGAATTTTCCGTTACAATCGGGGTGATTTTCTAAGAGCGCTGGAAACCCTGGAGGTTTTCCTGAAGTCGGCACACAAGGGAGAGCAGCGAAGCAGGGCGGAAGAACTCGTTCACCTATGCCGTGAAGGCGGGCAGGCTAGTGAAGTCTACCGGGAGGCCTATGCGGCATTGAGCGCGGGCCGGATAGAAAAAGGAACCGCGGCGGCTCGATGTTTCCGAGATGCGAATCCAGATGGCTGGACTGGGAGCTTTCTCCTCGGTTGGGCGCTGCGACTCTCAGGGAATTGGCAGGAATCACGAGAATGTCTGGAGGAAGCTCGTGACAAAGGATGCAAGGACAGCAAGCTTCATCGTGAATTGGCCATCAGCACCCGCGCTCTCGGCGATTTTGCCGCTTCGGCTGACGCGCTGGAGGAGGCCCTGCGCCAAGACCCGGATGATTTGAGGATTATCTCCAACATGGCCATCGTCAAATTGGAACAGGGAAGGCGTTGGGAAGCACAGCGCTGGATACAAAGCGCATTGACACTGGAACCTGAAAATCCCATCTGCCAAGTACTTCTGAAAAAAATCGAAACTCTGGATTAGCTGCCCACCGCGTTTTCATTGACATGCGGCGCTAATGTTCCAAGTCGCGATTCCGACGAATCGGCTAAAACCCCCGAAACTTTAGTTATTTATCTGGTTTTTCTTCAAGTTTATTCAATTTCGGCGTCGATGATCGAAATAGGATATTCCTAAAGTTCGCGGGTTTGATGCCGATTAGGCCGAACCCGATGAATCTGAGGGAAGCTTCTACGGGCAAGGATGTCCGTAATCATCAATTATTCACGGAGGATTAGATGATTATCAACCACAACATGAGCGCCATTAACGCTCATCGGAATCTGAAGGTTGCGAACGATGCGACGATGAGGAGCATAGAGAAACTCTCTAGTGGGCTTCGAATCGCTCGCGCCGGTGACGATGCTTCAGGTTTAGCCGTGTCCGAGAAAATGCGGGCACAGATTCGGGGCCTGCAACAGGCCAGTCGAAATGCCTCTGACGGTGTTTCGTTCATCCAGACCACCGAAGGCTATCTGCAGGAAACCTCAGATATCATGCACCGGATTCGTGAACTGGCCATCCAGGCATCAAACGGTATCTACTCGTCTGAAGATCGCATGCAGATTCAAGTTGAGGTTTCTCAGCTTGTTGACGAAGTGGATCGCATCGCGTCGCATGCCCAGTTCAACGGTTTGAACATGCTCACCGGTCGCTACGCACGCGACTTCGGCACAAACGTTGTGACATCTTCGATGTGGTTACACATCGGTGCCAACATGGACCAGAGGGAGCAGATATTCATCGGTACAATGACCGCTACCGCCCTCGGACTTCGCCAATTTGGCAGTGGGGCTTTCATCTCCATCAGCACCCCCGAGCAGGCGAATCGGAATATCGGTGTCGTCGATGCCGCCCTCACTGTGATTAATAGGCAGAGGGCGGATCTCGGTGCGTATCAGAATCGGCTTGAGTTAGCCATTAAGGGAATCGATGTTGGTGCCGAGAACCTTCAGGCCGCTGAAAGCCGGATTCGCGATCTCGATATGGCCCTGGGCATGGTTGACTACACACGCAACCAGATTCTTACCCAGTCCAGTACGGCGATGCTGGCACAGGCGAATGTGCGAGGTCAGAGCGTTCTACAGCTCCTCCAATAGGGAGAAAATAGACTTGTCGAGAATCCCCATGGGGTATATACTTAAACCCATGGGGATATTAATCCTTCACGCCTGATACAAAAACAGGCGGGACAGTGAAGAGCTCTGGTTCTCGCTGTCAACATTCCACACTATAATGGATGGTGGAATTTCGCCAGAAGCAGCGCTTCTGGCATTGTTCTTTGACAAGCACCTTCTTAAGGCGTTTACGGGCGAGTGTGCCATTCCCGTCGTAGGGCGGTAATGGCTCCTCGTATTGACGGGGTTTGATCAGGGACGACGCGCGAGGGTCCCTTGGGAAAACCTCCCCGTGATCTATGAGGACATCTTGCGGGCAAGGATGCCCCAAACGTTCCGTTTCAAGGAGGGAACATGGTAATAAATCACAATATGAGCGCCATCAACGCGAATCGGCAGCTTGGCATCGCGAACCGGGCGACAATGAAGTCCATGGAAAAGTTGTCCAGTGGACTCAGAATCAACAGGGCCGGGGATGATGCTTCCGGTTTGGCGGTCAGTGAGAAGATGCGTAGTCAAATTCGGGGCCTGAACCAGGCAGTCAGAAACATCGAAGACGGCATCTCTTTCATTCAGGCCACCGAGGGTTATTTGCAGGAATCTCAGGATATTCTGCATCGAATCAGGGAATTGGCGATTCAGGCATCGAACGGTATCTATTCGTCTGAGGACCGGATGCAAATCCAGGTTGAGGTTTCTCAACTCGTTGACGAAATGGACCGTATCGCTTCTCACGCTCAGTTCAATGGTATGAATGTTCTTACTGGTCGATTCGCGGCGAATTCCACAACTGGTGATATTATGCAGCTTCATGTGGGAGCTAACATAGATCAGAATGAGAGAATTCATATCGGCACCATGACAGCCGTTGCTCTAGGCTTGGCCAATGAGCAGAACGCCGGTGGTATCATCACGATTTCTTCTGTTGAACAGGCGAATCGGTCCATCGGGATTGTCGACGATGCATTGAAGCGTGTGAACAAGCAGAGAGCCGATCTCGGCGCTTATCAGAATCGATTTGAAATGGCTTCAAAGGGTGTGGCGAATGCCGCGGAAAATCTCCAGGCAGCCGAATCCCAAATCAGGGACGCGAATATGGCGTCTCAAATGGTGGAGTTTACGAAGAGTTCGGTTCTTACCCAGGCTAGCACATCGATGCTGGCGCAAGCTAACGTGCGGACTCAGTCCGTCCTGCAGCTACTTGGGTAATCCTGATTTTATCAGTCAAATGCGAACAAGATCTCTGGACGTCATCTTGTTCGCGGGGTACCGGGGGAGCCGCGTCCTTCTCCGGTTCGACCCCTTTAATGAGTTTTTTAAGGAGGACTTCATGGATGCAACACACCTCTTATCCCCCGTTTCGATAGGGAACAAGGAAGTTCCGCGGGTTAGGCCGGTTGAGCATAACGCGAGCCGGAATACAAAGGCTCGGGAAAAATCATCCCCCAAGATCGATAAGGCTCAAGTGAAGGCCGTTCTGGATGACATCATACGTGATACTCGATTCCAGTATGTCTTGAAGGACGAGTTGGATTACTTCGTGGTAAGAATTATAGATAGGGCAACCGACAAAGTAATCAAGGAGATCCCATCTCAGGAACTGCAGAAAGTGCGTGAGGGTCTTGTGCGGGCCTTGGGAATTCTGTTCGACGAGATCGTCTGACACACTAGGGAGAGAAACGGTGAACAAGCCTCGCTATGCCGGTTTCTTCCGGTACTACGAAAGCTGGGAGCACCGATATGTCCGACTTTAGCATTCCGGGTATCTCATCCAAATACAATACAACCAAGCTCATAGACGATCTTGTTGCCGCCGAACGCATCAGGATTACCAAAATGGAGGAGAATATCTCTTCTTTGGAAACAACGCGGTCGGTTTGGGAACAGATAAACCGCGATTTCGGCAGTCTGCAACGCTCCGCGAAATCCCTCTATGGTTTCGAAAACCCTTTTTCGGAGAAAACGGCCACGAGCTCCTATGAGAGGGTACTGACAGCCACGGCGACGAGGAACGCGCCGTTTGATAGTTATTCGGTAACGGTGAGTCAGATAGCCACATCAGACAAATTTATCAGCTCGCCTTTGAAGCGCTCATACCGCGTTCCTCCCGGTACCTATACCTTCTTTGTGGCTGATGATGAGCGAAGTCTCCGCTATCGTGGTGGGACGGTTGAGGATTTCGCCCGTCGCTTGTCGGACAGGGGGAAGGGTCTGATACGTGCCACTTCCATTCGAGATACATCAGAGACACAGGTATTGATGATAGAGGCGATTCCGACTGGCGCGGAAAATCGGCTGATTTTCGAAGATGACGCCAAATCCCTAGGCCTGCAAACCGGTATGCTTAGGGTGGCTAGGAACGCGGGGGCTACGGTATCCCTCGAATCGGCGATTGCTACTCCCCTGAATAATTCGAAATTGCCCATAGCCCACGAGCGCATACGTCTGTCCGATGAGGGTCTGTTCGTCCAACCGGATACCACAGTGCGGTTACCGTTTGAAAATCCGGTGACATTGGATGAAGGCATGGTGCTCGAATACCGCTATCGGACTGTGGAATTCGACGCGGACGAAATGAAATCGCTGATGTCCCCGGGGCCGAAGTGGCCGGATTCCCCCGAAGGGCGTTTCGGCGGACTGGTGATAAGGGGTGCGCCAAACGCGTTTCCGATACCTTCAGAAGAGATTGAGGAGGCGGCGCAGCGTATAGACAACTACGATGTTCTGCAGGCAGAATCGGCGTTTGGCCCTTACTTCTTACCCCCCATAGAAAGGACAGAAGTGTTCAAGGTGGTCCGTGTCGACGCACGGGATTTGCCCAAACAGATTTCCGCTCTCACATTGAATAACAACAATACCCACCGGGCCATCGAAATTGCGGATATCGGGGTTTTCAATCCCGCCAGTCGGGGAGACCTCGAACCCAACAATCCGGTGGGAACAGCGGATGATGCCATCATAGAATTCCGTGGAATTGAGGCCCGACGTCCCACGAACACAATCGACGATCTGGTGGATGGACTAACGATCAATCTCAAAAGTGTTTCCCAAGACCCGGTGGACATAGACATCAATCCGGACACTGAGATGGCAAAAGAAGGAATTATACGCTTTATTTATTCATATAATCAACTCATTACCCGAATTCTCGTGTTTACGAGTGACAATCCCGCCATTATCGATGAGCTCGAATACCTCAGCGACGATGAGCGCGATGAACTCAAGGAACAACAGGGAACTCTTCGCGGAGAACCAACACTGAATCAGGCAAAAAACAGACTGCAGGGTATCATGTCGAGTCCCTATACGACGCGCGCTGGTCGCGATCTCGCCCTATTAGCCCAGATTGGTATTTCCACCAACGCCTCATCGGGCCGCGGCGGCGGTGCTATCAACTTCACCAAGCTAAGAGGCTACCTGGAGATTGACGAGGATCAGCTCAATCAGGGGCTTCAATCGAATATCGATGCTGTGAAAGACATCTTCGGCATGGATACCAATGGCGATCTCGTTATCAATAGCGGGGTTGCCCATGCCATTGATGAGTTTCTCACACCATATACCCGAACCGGCGGATTGGTGGGCACACGATTGACGAGAATCGATAATCAAATCGAAGGCACACAAGAAGACATTTCCGATTATGAGAATTATCTGGAGGATTATGAAGCGAAACTAAGGCGGCAGTATGGCATTATGGAAGCGACTTTGAATCAGCTGGAAAACAGTTCACGGGATTTGGAGAACTTCAGCAGGCAACAGAATAACAACCGCCAATAGGTATGCTATGACAATCAGCATAAACGGACAGGAAATTGATTACACCCTCGGAAATGAGAAAACAGCTGGAGAAGTGGTTGAAGGACTTCGCTCATGGCTGGAAGAATCAGGGCTGCTTGTAGGCAGGATATGGATGGACGGGAATGCCATGACGCTCGCTGAGGATCATTGGAAAACCACAGCAGTTTCTGATATCGCCGTTATGGAGCTAGAGGCCGTAACGGTGAGGGCGGGGCGCATCCGACAGATCGAGACAGCTCGGGATTATTTCTTGCTTCTAAGGGACACGGCCGAGGGCGCTGATGAGGATTCCCTTCGTGAACTTACCAGTTCTTATGACGATTTGAAGAGCATATTGCCCCATATTCTTGATGAGAGTCAGCACCCAGAGGTTGTCCCTGAGATGGTACGGGTATTCACCGAATGCGGGTTTCCGGCGCCCCATGGGGGTAGCATAGTAAAGCCGAAAGCCCTCTCCACCGAAGCGGCTCGGCTGGCCGATATGATGGAAGATCGATTGAGAGAGGCCACGAATCCTAAGCAGGCCATCGAAACAGCACTCCTGTCCTTGGCCGATTTGGCTAAAAACCTCGATGAGATTGCCGTGCAGCTCCAAACGGGCAAGGATAAGCAAGCCATGGATACCATCATCCAAATGACCGAGTTATTTCAGGCATTGACACGCGGCCTGGCCTGGATGGGTAATCAGGATCTCGAAGACAGTATTGAGG
>Ga0209049_1000003_pt1 | contig 64822 bp, 57 predicted proteins | sample WorMetulBAHAMAS2_FD_187398 | JGI IMG/M metagenome (GOLD analysis project Ga0209049, IMG submission 187398) | Marine gutless worms symbiont microbial communities from Max Planck institute for Marine Microbiology, Germany - Olavius ullae BAHAMAS.2... | ecosystem: Host-associated > Annelida >...
AACTCCGGCCGATGCCGTCATAGGGCCGCCGGATAAGATGGGAAAGATCGACACCGCCCTGGAGCATAAGGTCTTCCAGCAAATTCCCGATGTCGTTCGCGGGGAGGGCGGTTACCACACTGGCTCTCTGGTCGAAACAGCGCCTCAGACCACGGGCGACATTGTACTCTCCGCCTCCTTCCCAAACTCGGAAACTGCGTGTGTTCCGAATACGACCCTCACCGGGATCGAGCCGCAGCATGACTTCGCCTAACGCGAGAATATCCCATCGGCACTCGCTTGCTTCCTTTAACCGAAGTTTGGCCATAGCATACCCCTCAAGGACTCATTTCCAATCGGGAGAATTGTACCCGATTATCGACGATTTGGGGGAAGAAATTTCTGCGTGAGCAGGGCAAAGGGTCATCCAGTCCTTCTTCCATATCGATAATGCCCTTGAGAACCATGGGTTGCCAAATGCCCCATTCTCCCCTAACATCACTTGACGGCGATGATACACAAAATCATTTATACACTTACAGACGAGGCGCCGATGCTGGCGACCCATGCCTTCCTGCCGATTGTTCAGGCCTTCAGCAAGACCGCTGGGGTGATGGTGGAAAAGCGGGACATATCTCTGGCGGCCCGTATTCTAGCGGCGTTTCCCGACTATCTGAACAAGGACAAGCAGGTTCCCGATGCCCTCGCGGAACTCAGAGAGTGGGTGAAGGACAGGAACGCGAATATCATAAAGCTTCCTAACATCAGCGCGTCAGTTCCACAGATTCAAGCGGCCGTGAAAGAGCTTCGCGTCTCTGGGTTTGATGTTCCAGAGTATCCTGACGAAACCGCATCGGATAGGGCAAAGGAGTCGGAAACTAGGAAGGCGATTCGCCTGCGCTATGACCGTGTGAAGGGCAGCGCGGTGAATCCTGTTCTTCGAGAGGGCAATTCGGATCGTCGATGCGCTGAGGCGGTGAAAATGTACGCCCGGAAAAATCCGCATCCGATGGGCGCCTGGTCGCCCGATTCAAGAACTCATGTGGCGAGCATGGAGGACGGTGATTTCTACGGTACGGAGAAATCGATCAGGGTGAAAAAATCAGGAAGCTATCGCATCGAATTCATAGGAAAGGACAGTGTGCCAAGAGTGCTCAAGAGTGAGTGCGCGCTGGAAAATGGCATGATACTCGACGCGGCCGTAATGAGTCGCGGCAAACTCCGCGGCTTTCTCAAAAAGGAAATCGAAGATGCCAGGACGAAGAATATACTGTTCTCCATACACCTGAAAGCGACGATGATGAAAGTGAGCGACCCGGTGATTTTCGGCACGGCAGTATCGGTTTTCTTCGCCCCAGTTTTCGAAAAGCATGGGAGGGTGTTTGATGAACTCGGCGTTAGGCCCGATCTGGGGATGGGCGACCTGGAGTCGAAGCTGCTTGCCCTGGAGGAAGCGAAGCGCGAGGAAATCCTTAGGGATATTCGACAATGCTACAGGGTGGGGCCGGATATGGCGATGGTGGATTCTCATAGGGGCATTAGCAATCTCCATGTACCGAGTGACATCATTATCGACGCGTCCATGCCCGCGGCGATACGAAATTCGGGGCGGATGTGGGACGCGAAGGGTGAAGCAAGGGATTTCAAAGCGCTTATTCCCGACCGCTCCTATGCGGGCGTCTATCAAACGACAATAGATTTCTGCAGACAGCACGGTGCCTTCAATCCGGCAACGATGGGTTCGGTGGCCAATGTGGGACTCATGGCACAGAAGGCCGAGGAATACGGCTCCCATGATAGGACTTTCATCGCTCCCGATGAGGGCCTAATCCGCGCCGTTGGTAATGATGGAGAGCCGCTTCTCAGTCAGGAAGTAAAGGAGGGAGATTTGTTCAGGATGTGTCATGTGACCGACGAAGCGCTCAGCGACTGGGTAAAGCTGGCAGTTCATAGGACACGTTCAACAGGCATTCCGGCTGTTTTTTGGCTCGATGAAAACCGCGCTCATGATGCCCAAGTGATTGCGGCCGTGAGAGAAGCTTTGAGAAATCTGGATACATCGGGCATGGATTTTCCCATCATGAACCCCTCAGAAGCGTGCCTGTACACCCTCGAAAGGACGGCGGCCGGCAAGGATAGCATTGCGGTAACCGGCAATGTCTTAAGAGACTATCTTACAGACCTCTTTCCCATCTTGGAACTGGGCACCAGCGCCAAGATGCTCTCCATTGTTCATCTGATTCACGGTGGCGGCCTCTTCGAAACAGGAGCAGGCGGATCGGCGCCTAAACATGTCAAGCAGTTCCTTCATGAGAATCACCTTCGCTGGGATTCGCTGGGAGAGTATCTGGCCCTGGCCGTTTCATATGAGCATCTGGCCGACCGCTTCGCCAATGAGCGGGCCAGGCTCCTGGGAAAGACGCTGAACGTCGCGACCGCGCTGCTCTTAGAGAATCGCAAGTCCCCCTCGCGGCTCACCGGTGAGCTGGATAACCGTGGTAGCCACTTCTACCTCACCCTGTACTGGGCAAGGGCCCTGGCCGAACAGGATGACGATAGAATGCTGAAGAGAAAATTCACTGCTGTTGCCAGAGAGCTGACAGAATCCGAAGAAGAAATTGTCGATGAGCTCATCCGCGTGCAGGGCACGGCCGTGGATATCGGCGGGTATTACCGCCCCGATGCTGAGAAAATCAAGGCGCTGATGCGCCCCAGCGCGAGATTCAACGCGATTATCGACATGCTCTGATAGCCTTTAGAGCCCCTCTTCGGTTCAGGCCTCGGTTTACATCACGTCCTCCTCAATTCCTTAGGTGGGCCGATAAGAATCACGAGTCCGACCACACTTCCTCCCTCATGAAGGTTTCATCTCTGAGAGGACCCACCGAATACCCATGGATCGGCACCTCGGTATATTCCTCTACAAGTCTCACAAACTCCTTGGCTCCCGCGGGCATGTCATCCCAACACCGCGCGTCGGCCACCTTGCCTTCCCAGCCCGGCATGCTCTGAAGTATGGGCTTCACCCGTTCCAATTCTTCCACATTGGAGGGAAAAACGTCAATCTTCTCACCATCGAGTTCGTAGGCCGTGCACACCTTCAGCGATTCAAAACCATCGTACAGGTTCAAATGGGAAAGAATGAAACCATCGAGACTGTTCACCCAGCCGGAATATCGCAAGGCCACCAGATCGAGATATCCAATCCGTCGGGGCCTCCCTGTTGTCACTCCATACTCATGACCCAACTCCCTCAAGGTATCGGCCAATTTCTTCTCTTCCCCATCCAGCATCTCGGTGGGAAAGGGGCCGTTTCCCACCCTGGTTTGATAAGCCTTCACTACTCCCAGGCATTTATCGATTTTCCGGGGTCCCAGCGCCGCGCCGATCACCGCTCCAACAGACGTCGAAATACCCGATGAGACATAGGGATAGGTGCCATAGTCCAAATCCAGCAAGGCCCCTTGAGCACCTTCGAGAAGCACTTTTTTCTCCTGACTGGCCATCATATAGGCCGCCATGTTGATCTTCATGGAGCGCAACCGTTCTTTGAACGGCTCCAGCCAATCCCGATCCGCCTGACTCAGCGCATTCCATACCACTTTGTCCCAGAGATCGACTACCCTCACCCCATCCCGGGAAGCCTTCTTGCCGTAGGCAACCCCAATGCCCCGACCCGTGGTTCCGATGGGCCGGGGTCGAAGCTCATCAAAACGCTTATCCTCACACTTGTAGCCCGGGAGAACCAAATGGGCCCGGTCGGAGACTAATACACGGCCCTCCCACTCAATCCCCTGCGCCTGTATACCGGCGAGTTCCTCAAACATAGCGGCTAGGTCAATCACCATTCCGCTGCCCAGAATGACAGTTTTCCCCGGGGAAATAATCCCGGCGGGAATCAGGTGAACAGCGAACGTTTTATCCCCTATTCTAATGGTATGACCAGCATTGGCCCCTCCGGAAAACCGAATGACCAGATCGGCATCTTCAGCGAGATGGTCCACCATCTTGCCCTTGCCCTCATCACCCCATTGGGCACCCACCACAACAACATTCATCTAAACCACCTGGAATTGTGACTTCTTGGACGCTTCTTGAGTGATATTGATACCACGCGCATAGAATTCTGAAGGCCCACTATCCATCTTGGTGCAATGGATGCGCTTTCGCAAGTCATTTTGTGTGGCAGAGTCATTATGCCTACGTATTTGAGGAAAAAACAGAAGCGGATAGGAACACGCCTTTCATCATCCCTCATGGCACGGGCCGATACACTCCATCAATCGCCGGAACCCCCATCATCGAGCGCACTTCTCTCTGATTCTCTGTGATACTCTCCTGTATCGATTCGCTATCTGAAGGGCCCGGCACGCCGCAAGCCCACTGTAGCGTTCTGGATGCTCAAAGAAAGCATCCGCCTCAACCCCCAGAATCGACTGAAGCTTTTCTTTGATTGATTGCCAAGCATCAGGATTCTTGCCTTCTAGAATATCACTCAGGGATTTTCCTGAATCATCGGCCTCCAGAGTAGCTCTTCGTACCAGCTCATGGCCATCCTCATACCCACAGAGCGCCAGCAATATGTAGGTGGGTTCGGCTAAATCACCCAGCCTCTCAAGGTTCTCTCTCATCTTCTCACGCCGCACCTTCAGAGACTCGAGAATCCACCTCATCCGGTGAACCGCGGCACTGAACCCGGCTATGTAATCTGTGATAAAACGGCTGGATGCCGAATTCGTTAAATCGCGCTGATGCTCGGAAATCTGATCCATATAAAATGTCATCACCCGGGGCATGAAAGCCTTCCAGAGACTCTTCACATGCTCGCTGTTCCAGGGGTTGCGCTTCTGAGGCATCGTGGACGATCCTACCTGCCCAGAGTCGAATGACTCGACGACTTCTCCGATTTCCGATCGCTGGAGATGGCGCAAGTCGTCCGCGAGATTGGCGATGATGCCGAATGCGGTGTTCAGCTCCAGAAGCAAGCGGAGCATGTGTTCGGGTTCAACCATTTGGTTGGAATACTCCGCTCGCCGAAGGCCGAGATTCTTAAGATATTCCTCTTCCAGGCGCTCAGGATTTTTGCTGATGAGACTGGTAGCATTATAGGCGCCTACGGCTCCGGAGAGTTTTCCCCGAAGCTCTGAGGAACGTTTCTCCAATTCCACAATGGACTGGCCGAGTCTGGAGACATACTCGGCAATAGCGAATCCAAAGGTGATGGGAACGGCTAGCTGCCCATGAGTTCTCCCCGCCTGGGGGGTATCTGAGTGAGCAGCGCTCATGTGAATCAGAATATCGAGAAGGTCAAGGAGCAATGGCAGCACAGTCAGCCGCATGGCATCCCTGACTCTCATGGCCATGGCCGTATCGATGATGTCCACCGATGTCGCGCCGAGATGCACCCAACTTTTCAGTTCATTCGGCAGATGCTTCTGTATGATGTTGACAAGGGCGCGGACATGATGCTGGGTAGTTCTCTCTTCAGCAATAATCTCTTCAGGAGTGATGAGGTGTTCAAGACTGTCAACGGCCCGGAGCATGGTTTCATCGTTTTTCAGATGAGATCTGATATGGACTCTCAATAGCGAGGCCTCCGCGCGCAGCAGATATACGATAGCCGCTCTCTCGCTCAGGTACCGAGAGAGTTGATCGAACAGCGGTTGATTGGCCAGCCAGTAACGGTGATCCAGAGGGGAAAGATTGAGAAAGGGATCGCGCTGCTCCATAGCGAATTATGGATTGAAGCGCAACGATGTCGCAAGGGTCAGCCGCTCTCAGTGCGCTTGACCAACTCACGCTCGAGTATGTAGAGTCATCTTGGTTCCGCGCCTGTCGTATAATGGTATTACCTTAGCCTTCCAAGCTAAAGACGTCGGTTCAATTCCGATCAGGCGCTTACATTGAGCTTCTCTACAGCATCACTGAACACCGAACGATGCTTTACGGGCTCTTCGGCAATTTGATTACTGAATTCTATAAGCTGCTACATTGCCCCATGAGGAGCATTCACTCGCCGAGGGAGGAATTGAGCGATTTGAGCTTCTCATATTCCTTAACCGTGTCAATATCCTGAACAACCCCGGCGTGTTCCCAGTCAATTTCCCGGCTGGGGAAATTTTCTAGTGCACCGCGTACCGAATGGCCGTCGCCCGATCGGCGAAGATATTCGATAACGTCCTTGGAAATGAGCACCGGATGTCCGGGTTTTCCGGCATAGGATGGCCTTATAACCCCGAATTCATCATCCAAACTTTCCATCTCACCGACAAGACGGCGATAGTCTCTATCTTCGATGAGTGGCATGTCAGCCAGCTGAATGAACGCTGCGTCGCTACGCACATGAGCCAATGATTTTCTCACCGTATATCCCATGCCTCGTCTCCACCGCTTCACCCGTATAAGAGTGAGATTTCCGATACCACGCAGCATCAACTCTATGTCGTGATATCGATAACCCCCGGCTACAATCACCCGACAACCGGCATTTTGAGCCTCAAGGATGGCATGAATGAGTACTGTCGCCCTACCCCAGGCCAGTCCTGGTTTCCATTCACCCATTCTAAGTGACCGCCCTGCTGACACAACGACACAATCCGGCATATTTTTCATTATTCTCAATTACCTATCTGTTAGTGTTCCCTCATTTAGTTTACAATTGTAGCGTCATATGAACATTGACGACATGTGTGTATTCTTTGACGAACAGGATCGATTTCTCATTACAACGCACGAATCGCCTGACGCGGATGGAATCGGAGCGGAATACGCGCTGTGTTCCATGCTCCTGGATATGGGAAAAGAGGCTTGCGTCGTCAATGCCGAGTCGGCGCCTCCACAGTCTTCATTTTTCGATAAAAGGAACCTTGTGGGGGACTTAAGCCAGGTGGGAGTTGTCCCGGAAGAACTCAAAGACTGGTTTCTGATCATTGTGGACACAGACCCAACCAATATCGGGGCGATTCAGCCCCTGGTCATAGAGGCATGCAGGGATGTCATCGTAATCGATCATCACAATCCGAGAAAAAACATCGATGTTCGCGGGTACTTCTCACCAGATTCCTCATCAACCTGTGAGATGGTATTCGAGATCCTGGAATCGATGAATAGTAAGATCAGCGAGGACATGGCCATAGCTCTTTACACCGGGATCGTTTTTGACACAGGATCCTTTGTCTATCCGAAAACGCATGCGCGCACTTTTGGAATTGCCGAAACATTGGTGAATCTCGGGGTTGTTCCCAGAGATGTCTGGACCCATCTTCATGAAAGCAAATCAAAGGAAGCGTTGATGCTGCAGGCATATGTATCCCAGACGATGGAATTGCACGATGACGATCGTATCGCGATTCAAACAATGAGTCGTGATACCTTAATCGCATCGGGAGCCCATTTTGAGGAGTGTCAGGGCATTGTCAATATTCCTTTACAATGTGCTCGTGTACGAGTTTCGGTGTTTCTGAAAGAGAGAAGAAATGGTGAGAGACGATGTTCATTGAGATCGAAGGGTGAAGTGGACTGCTCCATCGTCGCGTATAACCTGGGTGGTGGCGGTGGTCATACGACTGCCGCCGGATTTCGGTTCGAAGCATCTTTCACAGAAATTCAGGACAAGATTCTTGAAATGGTGCACAGGTGTTTCTGAATATCTCACTATGAGCTTGAAGCGCATTGAATTGATGTTATCCGTTCTCACTCTGCTTCTTCTTCTGAGTAATTGTAAACAATCGAAAACACCACAGTTCCCGCAGAACGGTGCCGTGCTCGCTCCTCATATGGCATCGAATGAGGAAAGCGCTCATATGGATGTCACACGAGGGGTGAACACAGCGGGAAACTTGGCCGCTATACCACTCGTCAACCCGGGAGACAGCTTCAGCATTCTGACGCTGCTGGACATCAATCTCGATCAAGAGCAGCTCGATGAACAGGTTATTGTAGCACTTCCCCTGGATACTCCCGAGGCCCCCCTGCAGCTGATGCTGGCTTCCGCGAATACAGATAATGGCCGATACGATATCGTATGGACTGAAGAACTCATTAGCAGAAATCTCATGGAGATTATTCTTCGCGCGGATGATCTGACGGGAAATGGGCGCAACGATATCATTATTACCGGTTTCACTCCGAGGGGAGAACATGTCACCGAAGTGTTTGCCGTGAATCAGGAAGGAAAAATTGTCGATTTTCGAAAAATATTCAGTCTCAGCGTCGAGGGAAACATCGATATCCTGATTGAAGACCGCTCTCCTGGCTACTACGGTGACCTGAGCACGGGCATACCTTTTCGTATCAAGGTCCAAACTGAAGATCCTGCCTCTGATACCGGACTGGACATCATAGAGACTGACTGGCGATGGAATCAGGCCGCCTTTGCCTTCCAACCGGGGGAATCGCGGACAATCAAAGCCGATAGGATTCTCGAAGACCGTATGGAAGCCGTCTATTTGGGCAATGCGACGGTCTATGAGGATTATCTCAAGGGAGCCTGGTATCTCGAAACGGGAACCGGCGATTTCTTTGAGATGCTCTTTTTTGACCCCGTTAAGCGGATGATCATGTTCTATGATGGTTCTTCACAGGAAGTGTTTATCTGGGGTGAAAGCCGCCGGACAACGGCTAAACGACTCAATGCCAGGATTACCAATGTCGTCATACCCAACATTTTCGACGTGGTTTCGGTCAGTGCCGAGTCATGGGATCGCATCGAGGTAGGACGGAGGAGAGCCGCCTGGAATGGTACATACCGGCGTCTTGGCCCCTCATTGCAGACTTTCTGGGGTGTGCAATCAACCCTGCCATCGATTATTTCAGATCTCTCCCTATCCGGTGTGTGGAGATCCGGTGATGCAGAAATTGTTTTCGATCTTCCGAAAATCAGTTGGTCTGAGAACTCAGAAACGCGCGGCGGCACCGCATCTCTATTCAATCTGGGAGACTCGTTAGTGCTCCAAATCCAGTTCATGAAAACAAACGGGTCGTTCGAGGAGTCTGTGACTTGGAAGGCCGATTACACAGAAGACCAGGATGCGACTCGTATTATTCGATCCTTGTCTCTTACGCCCGCGGAACTGAGTGTGGGGGGTCTGAGATCGACTGGAACAGTGTGGCGACGTTATGAACAGATTGAAGTGATTCCCGCATCACAATGATGCCTGAAAATCGATGAGGCGTTCCTTGGCTTTTCCATCGGCATCGTTCACAAACACACGCCACAGATCACCTTCCTGTTCAATCCAGGCAATGAAGCCCGCACTTTCAAGTTTGTAACGCAAATTCGCGGCGTTTTCCCGGATAGAAAATGCACCTACCTGCACCCACTTCACCCCCGAATACAGGGGTAAATCGATGAAATTCCCCGGTGATACCCACTCTGAAATACGGGAAGCGGCGATGAGATGTACGGAGGAACCCGGAAATTCGATTTCAATCGAACGATGAGCCCGTTGATTCTGTTGTCGGTTTCCCGCCGCCCCGGAGATTTTTGCCAACGCCAGCCATATCAGTGGAGACTCGATTGCACCGGCCTTCGCGATGTAGCCGTCTATTTCATGGAGGGCGGCGTATGGACTTTCCAATGCCGCCAGAGTGATCGCGAAGAGAGCCGCGGCCTCATCACGGACGAATTGAGTGCTTGCGGAAAGAGATAAGCGTCCGGCCTCACGACGGACAGCCGGTAACTCACCAGTTGAGAAAAGAAGGGACAGCGCCCTGAGATGCCAAAGCTCACCCGTAGAGCCCCCCATAGTCGAAGCGATCATGTAATGAGCGGCGGCATCGGATGGTAAACCCATAGCCGATTCCAGTGATGCCAGCTTGGCCCAAACCGGATATGAGGCGTGGGGAGGAAGTCTTCTGACGTATTTCTTGAGCAGATCGACGGCATCAGCCGCGTTTTCATGAAGAGAGGCGGTGTGGATGAGCGCATCGCTCGCTTCAACGCTGCCGGATTGCTCATCCAACCATGCCATATACATCACTCTCGCGCCAGCCAAATCGCCAGAACGCTCAAGTCTTGTCGCCTGCTCCCATAGGTCTTCGGAAGCCAGCTGGCTCAATGAAAGACATAGGAGGCAAAAAACCATGAAGTACTGGGGCGATGTCGCCCCCGGAGTCAGAATACGCTTACCCCTGACTCTCAGCTGCCTCTTTGACATCTTCTACCCGCTCCAACCTCTGAGCCTTCTTCTTCTTAGCACCAAGAATCCGGGACTTCTTCGTGGGATGTTCTTCGGCGGAATCTGTGGGAGCGTGGTGGGCATCCGCATCCTTGCGGTCGGGCTTTCTGTACCTCCTGAACAGCAGAAACGGTATTACAGAGAGAACGCCAATAAGATACATGGCGAAGAAACTGACGAAGATGGGTATATCGTGCAGAATGCCCCCGTCTCCGAACCAGAAACGAATGTTTGAGCTGTGTTCGATGTTGAGACCGATGAAAGTGATAATCACCAGCAGAACAATAATAAATGCAATCAGTTTTCCAGGCATAGGAATCCTCCTCTTCAATAGTTAGCCCCATACTACCTCATAAAGATGAAATAGGTAATAAGGCCTCTTATACCATTTTACGGCGTGCCGACTTCACGGTGTTATATAATAGCATAGCCCGGGTAAGGGGGCCGACCCCCCCGGGGACCGGACTTATGGCCCCTGCCACCTTCGATACGGCATCAAAATCAACATCACCTACCAGACGATATCCGTTATCACGTGTCGTATCTACAACTCTGTTCATCCCGACATCAATCACGACAGCCCCTGATTTTATCATATCAGCCGTAATGGTGTTAGGTCTCCCGGCAGCCGCAATCACGATATCCCCCCGGCGAACCTTCTCGGCGAGATTGTGGGTTCTTGTATGACAGACCGTTACTGTGGCATCGCCGCCCTTAGCCTTGCGGAACATGAGATTGGCGAGGGGAGCGCCGACAATACGGCTTCGCCCAACAATAACAACATCCGCCTTGGCAATCTCAACCTCGGCTGCCTCCAGCATTTTAATGATGCCATGAGGGGTGCATGGAATAAATCCATCCAGATTGAGAACTAGAGATCCAATGCTCATCGGATGGAAACCGTCGACATCCTTTTCCGGCGCAATCTTCCTGATTATGGTTTCCTCGTCCAGGGCATCGGGTAATGGCAGCTGAACAAGAATGCCGTGAATTTCTGAATCGGCGTTCAACTTTTCGATGAGATCGAGTAGGTCATCCTGCTTTGTCTCAGAAGGCAGTCTGATATCGCGGGAAAGAATGCCTACCTTCTTGCAATCTCGTTCTTTGGCGTTGACATACGCGGTACTGGCCGAATTCTCACCCACAAGTATAACAGCGAGGCCCGGGACAATACCCTGAGACCGTAGAATCTCTACCTCATGGGTCAGTTCAGCACGCAGCTTAGCCGCAATGGCATTTCCATCAATTATCCGGGCACTCATATCGAAGAGAATAGTGTATTACTTACACATTGAGAATATATTGCTGATATTTCATCTTTGTGTTAGAATTCGAATATATCTGGATCGAAGAGGATCGTGATTGCGCCGGACCAGCTATCTACTCATTATCACACTATTAGCATTGAATTGTGCACAGCTCGAAGCCCAGGAAGTCGATCCGCCTGATGATCCTTTCCGCCCACAGGGCCGGATTAATCAGCGCTCTATGGGGGATCAGTCCTTTGCCATCGCCCTCGGTACCATCTTTCCTCTTTTCACCGTCTTATTGAGCGATATTCCTGACATCGGTAAATCGAGCGGTGTGCATCCCACTCAGCTCACCGTCTTAGGTGGTGTGGGATCACTCACTTACAGCGTTTACGCGTCGCCGAATATGAAGATCGGTTTACAGCTTGCAGGATCATTCAAATGGGACATCAATGAGAACCCCTTGTATATGATACCCATCACTGTGAAGGGCTCATGGGAGTTTCGCCCCTTTCAAAGGCTAACGATACCAATTCATCTGGCAATGGGCATCAATATGACCTCCTGGAATGAGGAATTCATTGCCGATTTCATAATAAAACCTGGTTTTGGTGCCTATTTCAATTGGAGTCCCGAGTGGTCCTTCGGTGGGGACGTCAGCTATTGGTTTATTCCTCAGTTGAATGCCAGGGATAAGAGATACAATTCCCTGGGCAATTTCATAGATGTAAACCTGGTAGCGGAGCATCATTTCTAATGGTCAAGATGAAATCGGCAGCACTGAAGCTGCTTTGTGTTCTCATGATGTTGGGGTTGCTCATCGGATGTTCGGGAGAGGGAATTTTCGCCATTGTCGCGGTTGCCGAGAAAATCGGTGAGGGCTCACTCCCGCCCGGACTCAGTGCCGGACCCGTTCTCAATATCGCCCCCGATCCCCCCGATACCACAACGGCTAACTACCTGTTCGTCTCCTCAGGGCCGGCTTTGTACTACAAGCACAAGAATGCCGATCGATGGAATAGGCTGAACTTGATATCCAATACGGGGAAATGGGATGGTGTTCAGTCGATGGTGGCCACCAAAAAGCGCATCTTCATGGCTTTGTACAGGATAGGTGGGGGAAGATATCAGGTAGCTCTTCACACGCTCGACAGCTTTGACGGTTCATCCGCGACAATCACGATGCTCACCGGTTCTTTAATGGCCTCTTCCTCCTCGGCTTATCGAACAATACGATTATTCTGTCCGGATGCCAGTGAAACGACGCATGCGGTTTATGTCAATGTGTGGAAGTACTCAGGCACATATGGTGAAAGAAGCAATTTTGTTGATTCTGAGCTTTATGCATTGACGCCCGATCTGACAGATTGGGGAAGAAAAACAAGGCTCAGCGGCACTGATACGCACCTTAACGGCTCAACTGGCCGATACGTAACCGGTGTGGCAGACCGCAATAGCAACTCTTCCAGTGGGGATAATGATATCAGAATTACGGCGACTTCGTCGAAATTCAATACGTCGGGCGGGCTGATGATGAACAGGGCCGGTGCCGTGAAAACATACGGAAGCAATGTTTCAACCACCGGTATCGTTTGGATTAGGCGCAATTGGGAGAACCATAACGGTCCGGGGACCTACATCATGGCCGGCACAGCCGGCACTTTCCCGATTTTTGCCAGCGGAGACGGCAATGACTGGGTACAGGTGGCTTCCACCTCGAAACTGATTACCAATTTCATCGATGTGTCGGACACCACAGCGGGTTCACGCGGTGATAAACATCTTGTACTCGCCGGAACCACCAGCTATACTACGGGGAATACCCAAACCGTCGAGGCCGGGGGTTATTACGAGATTGATGTAACGAGTGATACGCTTTCTGACTGGGGTGTCGGCTCAGGATCGAATTTCGCTTCCATCATCAATTACAGGAGCAGCACGCTGCCGAGTACCTCTTTCCTCTGGTGGGCACGGCCGGCGGGTGGGGATTATCTATATGCCTCCACCCGGAAAAACGGGCTCTGGCGCATCGCATTGAACAAGGGCGCCCCTTCATGGTCACGAGAATGAGGAACCAAAAGCCGCTTTGTTAAGCTTAAGAGAGCCAACTCCGCAAGATAATCAACGACGGTGTTGGCGAATCAGATCGAATGCGTCCCTCAAATCAGGATTCTCGGCGAGATAGTACTCTTCGATTTCCTCATTGGTAAGACCCTCGAGTTCATGACTCATATAGTGAATCCACATATCATCTTCCGGTTTCTTCACCACAATTTTTGAGCACCAGTAATCCGGGGTGATTGGCTGCTTCATCCCATGTCGCGATATTTTATAGTCGTGAACGGCGATTTTCACATCGGATCTGGGGAGACCTTTTTCCAAAATGCACTTCACCAAGTAATTGATGGTGCGGCCAGTATCGAAGATATCATCGACAAAAAGAACCTTATCACCATTTCTCAGGTATTCGGGGTTGTATGTCCAACCATCAATATTCACTGAATGTATCTGGTTCATATCCGTATAAGAGCGAGCAACCACAGCCGCATAGAGTATGGGTCGATCGCGCGTATTGACGATTTTGAAAAATTCACTGATGATATTCCCCACATAGGCTCCCCCCCTGAGCGACACATAGATTACATCGGGTATGAAACCGTCATCGAATATCTTCTTGGCCAAAATCAAAGCCTCATTGCGTACCTTGTTGTAGGGGAGAAACCTCTTGCTCACTGTGATACTCCTGTTGTTTGATGTATGCTGACGGGTTCTCCGCCGCGGTATATCAACCAACTGACGGGCCTGTTCCGGATATCTTCCAGGGCGCGATACATCGCGGCAAGATTGGTGATTGACTTCCCGTCAATCGTGGTAATAAGGTCCCCCGGCCTCAAGTCAATTGACTGGGCAATGGTTCTTGGGTAAACCTCGGCTACCAAAACACCGGTAATGTCCTCAGGTATATCCATGGACGTTCGTAGCTCAGGAATCAGGGGAGCGGCAACAAAACCCGGATAGGCCCGCTCATGCATGGTTCTGATGACCTCTTCGTCGTCTCGGATACCCATCAAGACATTCAGAGTGATGGGCTCGCCGAGCCTGCTGATGCCGAAAACGGCCTGTTCACCAGGTGTTTTGTCCCCAATTCTGTAAATCAACCGATTCTCATCCCCTGCCGGTTCGCCGTCCAATGTGATAATGAGATCTCCGGGGCGTATGCCGGCCATGTCAGCGGGTGAACCAACGAACACCTGGTAAACGAATACCCCTTCCCCAACCTGGTAGCCCAGTGACTCGGCGCTTTCAATGCCGTAGGACCCGAGGCTCGCGCCGAGCCAGGCATAGTGAACCTCCCCGACATCAATGAGCTGCCTGAAGGAATTGCGTATATTGTTCACGGGTATGGCAAAACCAAGGCCGATGCTGCCGCTGTTGGGTGTCGTGATGAACGTATTCACCCCCACCATCTGCCCTTGAATGTTTACGAGTGGACCCCCAGAATTCCCTTGGTTAATCGAGGCATCAGTCTGAATGAAATCATTGATATTCTCATGAGGAGCATCCCGGCGGCCCAGGGCGCTCACAATACCCGAACTGACCGATTGCTTATATCCATATGGGCTGCCAAATGCCAGAACCCAGTCGCCCACATAGAGACGATCAGAGTCCCCTAAGCGAATTACCGGCAGATCGTCTGTCTCGTGGGAGAAGCTCAAGAGAGCCAGATCCTTCCGTTCGTCCTTGCCTACGAGAACAGCCTTCATAGTCGATTCGTCGTGCAGGGTGATTGTAATCTCATCAGATGTGCCCACAACATGGGCATTGGTAATGACATAGTATGTGTTTTGGTCACGCTCTATGATAACGCCCGCACCCAGCCCCTGGCTCTGATAGTATTTGGGGGCGTTTTCGGGCTTTGAGGGATCTTGGAAGAATTCATTCCATGGATGCGGACGGTCCCCCGGCGGTTCCACAGCTTCCTTGGTATGCACGGTAACTTCAACTACTGAAGGCATCACCTCGGCACTGATCAAGCGGAAGGCTTCCTGAACTTTCATGGCCGAAGCATAAGGAGATTCCTGGAGATTTTCCGCCACTACCTGTTGAAATGGGAGCGCGGCGGGTTTCAGCAAGGCAAGGATAGCAAAGATCGCCGTACCCATCAGGAGTCCAACGAGAATGGCCAGCGGAGTGGAAAAACGAATTCCGCTTCTCATCAAGCGCTCCATGAGCTGAGTAATTCCACACCGTTGTCGGTAATCAGAACGCTATGTTCAAAATGGGCACTGAGGGAGCCGTCTGACGTAATGACGGTCCAACCGTCCTCTAGTACCTTCACCTCCGGGGTACCAGCATTCACCATGGGCTCAATGGCCAGAACCATCCCGCTTCGCAGCCTGGGATTGAATCCCCTTGAGGGGTAATAATTGGGTATCTGTGGACCTTCATGGAGGGTGAGTCCCACCCCATGACCACAGAATCTGCGCACTATTCCATAGCCATGTGGATCGACAGTCTCCATTATGGCCTTGCCGATATCCTTCACTCTCAATCCAGGGCCGCATACGTTGACGGCGGCTTCCAGCGCCTGCCGCGTAACATCCAGAAGTTTTTCGGCTGCCGGACTAATCCTGCCTACGGCATAGGTTTTACACGCGTCACTGACATATCCATCGAGTATAACGCCGATATCGCAGCCGACGATATCGCCTTCTTTCAATGGGTTATTGTTTGGTATGCCGTGAATCACCTGTTCGTTTACCGATGTGCAAACAGATGCCGGGAATCCTCCATATCCCAGAAAGGCCGGGGCGCCACCGCCTGATTTTATTGTTTTCTCGACCACTCTGTTGATATCCTGAGTGCTGACACCCGGCTTAATGATCTCATCGAGTCGGGAAAAAACCTGTGTTAGTAAATCGGCCGACCTGCGGATGGCATCCTGTTGCATCTTGTTTTTTATAATAATCAATGTGATATCCCATCGAGCCGAATTCCAGCAGTACTATCGGGGTATAGTTCAAGGATGTCCTCGGATATGGCAGCGGACTCACTCAGCCTGCCGGCCTTCTTCAGGGCTACCGACTTGAGTTTGAGCAGCTGTATACGATCCGCTGTGTCAGAAATACTGGGATTGTCCAGGGCCAGTGCGATATCTTCAAGCGCGTTTTCCAGAAGCGAATCCGATTGTACGGCCAACGCGGCATGGGCCTGGGAACGAGATCGTTCGCCTACCCGTCCCATCGATGTGAGTTCCTTCAGGGACAGCCGTAGATCATCCCGTTCACGCAGCAGGCGCTCGATTCGATCGTTAAGAGTTCCACTTGTCGGATGAGACATGTCCACTATCCTTACTAATATGAAGAGTACTCCTGTTTCCGCCGTGATGTCACCCATGGATAGCCCTTCGTTTGGAAAAAAACGAGTGGCTTCCTCTATTTCCTCTGCTGCCAGTACGGCAAACATCGCACTGTCATGCAGAGCCCGCCAGTTGCGCTGTGATCGGGCCATGTGTCTGAATCGCTCGTAGTTGTTTTTTTTAGCCGATTCGGGAGTGATGAGATTGGCAATCGCGAACCCCATTTCAGCATCGGCGGCAAGTCTCCAGGCAAGAATCCAGGCCTCATCGGGATAGGATTTTCGATACCGATCAATGGCAATGTCGAGAGACGAAACATTGCGTCTGGAAGCCAGATAATCAAGAAGAAAGGTGACGAGGGAACGTCGATCGACACTCTGAATGCCGTTTTCAGACGAAGCAACTGCCTCAAAAAGCTGCCAAAGGCGCGCTTCGTACAATCGGGGTGAAATGGCATCGGGGTCAATATCTATTGCCGCTATTGCGAGTACTGGATCGACAGCGTCGGATTTTGAAAGGCGAAGAAGGCGTCGCGCGAGTGCGGGATTCTCCTCATAATGATGCCTGGCCCACGCGGCTTTCACCTCACTCTGCTGAGGAAACAGTCTCAATGCTTCATCGAGAATCTCCCGCGCCAATACGATGTTCCCGGCTGATTGCTCTAGAAGGGCGAGATTGACCCACAGCTTCCAGGAATCCTCCTGAAATTCGACATTCCCTTTCTCATCGCGAAGCAATCCCATGGCTTCCCGCCAGGCCTCCGCTGCCCGGACGCGTGCCTCGATGTCATTGAAAAAGCTGAATTGATCCCAATGAAGATCGCCCAGAAGCTGCAGGCTTTCCCAGCTGAGTGTTCGGCGCCGCCGGGCATCTTCCAAATAGATTTCCAGCCACGCCAATGCCTCTTCCCGATTGCCTGAATCCACCGCGATGGCCGCCAGCGCCTTCACTACTCCTCGCCGCTCAACCAAATCGCTATTATTCCAATGCCTTCGATTGTTCATTATGAGAGATGCTTCCCGAAATGCCTGCTCAGTCCGGCCCGATTTCATGTAAAGCAGGGCGGCATCAAAGGAGATTTCGGCTGACCCGGTTAATAGCCCTGTTTGGGCGAGAAAATCCGGATCAGAACTGAATTCCAGCATGGAGTCGAAGGCCATGGGTTCTTCGATTGAAAGCAGATGAGATGAATGCAGGCGAACCTCCGATCTCAGAGTTGTCCAGTGGGTTTCCTCTATAGCCGGCAGATGCGTCAAGGCACGCTCATCATGTCCGCTTCGAAGGAGCCCCCATATCAAGTAGGCGCGCAAATTTGTATTTCCCGGGAATATCGCGGCCCCACGAGTGGCAATGGTGGCAAAGAGTCGATAGTCCTGTGGTTCAGCATCCTGTGGGATGGCCGAGGCGGCGATTGTGAGCATTTCCATCCAGTTTGAGGCTGTATTCGCATATTTGGACGCTCGAAGAATTTCCCTTTTCATGAGCGAAATGGATCCTCTCTCCAATGCCTGCCTCGCGAATAGAAGTGACTCTTCAAATATCTGATTGGGCGGTGCCCGAAAAAGAAATAACGCAAGGCCGACAGCGAGGGCGAGAACCAATAGTACGGCGGCCAGTATGGGTAGTATGCGTCCGCCGTCATTTCTTTTCATATGCCTAGGATAGGGTCGCTTTCAGGATGCCGTCAAGAACGCCATTTACGAATCGGTAGGACTCAAAGGAGCCGAACTGCTTCGCGATTTCAACTGCCTCATTGATTGTGACATTCGCCGGAACATCCCTTTGGTATAGAAGCGCGAATGTGCTCATCCTGAGAATGGCAAGATCTAGCCTCGAAAGCCGATCCAATGTCCAGGTATTGAGATTGAGCTGGATTGTCCTATCGATTTCATGCAAGTTCTCCAGTGTACCGGAAATGAGGAGCGATGCGAAGGTCCGTTCATTCTCGCCTGGTTCTTTGTCCAACCACGTCATCGCAAGCAGCTCTTGGGTATCAGAATGAGACTCTTCCCAGGCATAGAGAGCCTGAAATGCAAAGATGCGGGCATGACGACGGGTGCCCATCGAGATTATTGATAATCACCGAAATAGTTGATGACTGCCCTTTCCCGTAATTCCTTGATGACCCTCTGGATAACTTCTTCAAATTTCTTCTGGTATTTGGAAGCGTATACAACCTGTTCAAGGTAGGCTTTTACTTCAGGATCATCCTCGGGGAGCAACTGAGCGGATCTTTTCTTTGTGATTTCGACAATGTGGTATCCGAGGTTGGATTTCAGTACTTCACTAACATCACCAACATCCAATGAAAACACCTGCGCTATGAAATCAGAGCCATATAGCTGCATGGAAACCTGATCGCCCTCCATGAGCGGTCCGATCAGACCATCACGAGTTCTCGAGGCCTCATCGTCCGATTCAAGGCGTACCAGATCGGTGAATGTAGCTGAGGAATTCATAAGGCGCCGATGAACCTCCACGGCCTTGGCCTGCTTCGTTCTGCTTTCATCAACTGCCAGGCCCTTGGTTTCGAAGAAGATATGCTTGAACCAAACGGAGTCCCGCACTACAAATTCCTCGATGTTGCGCTGATACTCAGCACTCAATTCCTCAGGTGAAGCGGTATCGATGTTCTGAAAGGCCACTTGATCACGCGAGAGGATGTATTTTTCCGCGAGTAATTGCTCTCTGACAGTTTTCTCAAATTCCTCGACGTTGGCACCCTGTTGCTCAATAACCTGTCGGTACTGCTGATCATCCGTAAGAATGGCGCCGGGGGGGATAGCGCCCACTGACTGTAGTTGCTGTGAAAGCAGCCTGATGGCGGCCTGACGCACATCATCGTCGCTGATGATGATGCTCTTGTCCGCCTCGGCGGCCTGGACGATGAGCATCTGATCGATTACCTGATCGAGCACTTCCTTTTTCTCATCGGTGCTGAGGCTTCTTCCCAGTTGCTGTTCTAGGACCGTAAAGGCCTGCTGCATCTGTTTACTGGAAATCGGTTCGGTCCTTTCCAAACGAACCGTCGCGGCTGCCATGTCTTGAGCCGATAGGATTCCCGCAGCGCAGAATATCGAAAATGCTAGAAATATACTTCTTCTCATGACCAACCTCTTCACAAGGGGCATAGCCGGGATGGCGGCCTATGGCCTGTTGATGTGAAGTCTCGACCCGACAATAGCTGCCTCCGCCGATTTTACAAGGATATCGGATTTCTTAAGAAACATACCCTCCATTTCCATGGCTTTCATCAACGATGAAAGCACTCTTCTCTTCCTCAAGCCGCCCTTGGCCACAAATGCATATGAGCGTTTCCCTGAAAGATGTCCGGCGGATCGAAGAAAGGTGACAAGCGGTTCGGGAATGGACTTGGACATCAAGGAATCGGCGACAACACCAACAACGATGTAAGCGAAGGAGGTGAGTGACACCCCGACCTCTCTGCAGGCGTCAATCAGCGTGACATCATGGCCTTGCCCCTGAATTCCGCCTGCCAGGGCCCTCACAAGTTCGTGAATTGACCTATTGTTGCTCGCGTCATAATGTACAATGGCGACTCTCAGTGTCAACTCCTTTCAAGGAGATGGGCCTACGGTGACTCATCTTCAGGTTCTTCCAAAAACCAGTTTTGAGCCATTCCCGCTGCCTGGCGTGACTCAGCAATTATGTTGTCAGTCTCGCCGGTTTTGTAGGTTAACGCGACGGCTAACGAGGTGAGCATGAAGAGAGCCCCGAGAATTGAAGTGATTCTTACCAGGACATTTCCGGAGGATGCGCCGAATGGCGTGGCGGATCCACCGCCCCCGAAAAGACCGCCGAATCCCTCACCCTGTTCGTCTTGCAACATAACCGTAATGACAATCAAAACCGCCACGATGGCGAAGATAACAAGAAAGAAAGTACTAAGAATATCCAAAATTCTCCCCTAATGCTTATCTGTCGAAGGCGACGATACTCGCAAACGACGCATCGTCCAGGGAGGAGGTGCCAACCAATGCACCGTCAATATCCTCCTGGGCCATTAACTCAGCGGCATTCGAAGGTTTCACAGAACCACCATACTGAATTATGAGCGAATCGGCAACCGACGACGAGTATAGTTCGGCAATTTTTTCACGGCAAGCCCTGTGAACCATCTGAGCATCCTTAGGAGTAGCGGTTTTTCCCGTACCGATCGCCCAAACCGGTTCGTATGCGATTGTCACAGCCCTGAGTTCATCAACACCGTCCAGGCCCCTCGTCAGCTGTTCAAAACACACTTCATTGGCCTTCCCGGCCTCCCGCTCCTCAAGTGTTTCGCCAATGCAGAGAATCACATCCATTCTGTGTGACACAGCCAGTTTCACCTTCTTGTTGATGAGAGTATCCGATTCCTGGTAGATATGCCTTCGCTCACTATGTCCGAGTATAACAGCCGTAACACCCGATTCCTTGAGCATCAAAACCGATGTTTCCCCCGTGTGAGCCCCCGATTCAACGGCTGCCATATTCTGGGCGGCAAGGATGATATCCGATCCCTTGAGCACTCTCGCCACCTCGGGTATGCAGAGAAAGGAGGGTGCCACCATGATTCTCACGGCATCTGATTTCTCCATGCCTTTCACCGCCTCGGCCAGTACAGCGGCTTCGGCGGGGGTTTTGTTCATTTTCCAGTTACCGGCGATAAGGTATTGACGGGACATTTTCTACTCCTTAAGCGCTACAACACCGGGAAGTGCCTTGCCTTCGAGATATTCGAGGGAGGCTCCACCGCCTGTGGATACATGATCGATTTTCTGAGCGAGATTGAACTTATTCACCGCGGCTACAGAATCACCACCACCCACAACGGTGATTCCCCCACATTCTGAGACCATCTTCGCAATCTGTAGAGTGCCGTGAGCAAAAGCATCGAATTCAAAGACACCCATGGGTCCGTTCCACACCACTGTTTCGGCATTGGAAAGCAGCTTGCCAATATTTTCTATGGTTTTCGCCCCGATGTCCATTGCTATTTTGTCCTCAGGGATATTGATATCATCAATGCGAAGCGGGGCGGCATCCTCGCTGAATTCCGACGCCACAATGTGATCTTGAGGTAATAGAACATGGACGGCATTCTTCTTGGCAGCAGCGAGGAATTCACGCGCGGTTGCTGTGAAATCGTCTTCGACCATGGACTTCCCAACACCGTAGCCTTGCACTTTCAAGAAGGTATAGGCCATAGCGCCGCCGATAACGAAGGCATCGGCCTTATCGAGCAGAGATTCCAACACGGCAATTTTTGAGGAGACTTTGGCTCCCCCTATGATGGCAACAAAGGGCTTTTCGGGGTTTCCGAGAATCGTGTCAAAAAATTCACATTCCTTTTCCATTAGCAGGCCCGCTACCGATGGAAGAAGCTTGGCCACTCCTTCTGTCGACGCATGCGCTCTATGGGCAGCGCCGAACGCGTCGTTCACATAAATATCGCCCAGACGGGCCAGCTTCGCGGCTAATGCTGAATCGTTCTGTGTTTCGCCGCTGTAGAAGCGCGTGTTCTCCAAGAGCAAAATTTGACCCGGTTTGAGATTTTTCGCCAAGCTTTCCACTTCCGGCCCGATAAGGTCTGGTGCCATGATGACCTGAGAATTGGTAAGCTTCGCGAGGTGGTCTTTGAGCTGTGAAAGACTGTATTCAGGTGTCTTCTTCCCACCGGGGCGACCGAGATGGCTCATGAGAATAACAGATGCGCCTCGCCTTAAGAGGTTTTTCAATGTGGGCAAGGCACTCCGCATGCGCGTATCGTCGCTGATAAGGCCGTCTTTCAACGGAACATTGAAGTCGACGCGGACAAGTACACGCTTGCCTGCAGGATCGATATCATTTACAGTCCTGATTGCCATGGGTACCCCCTTGGAAAGGCGCCTTGAAATTGAGGATGCAGGCCGGCATCAACCGAGCTTCTGAGCCAAATCAACCACACGTGTGGAATAAGCAAACTCGTTGTCATACCATCCAATAACCTTCACCAAGCCATGTTCCAAAACCATGGTGGCTTGCGCATCGAAAATAACCGAATGACTGTTTCCCCGGACGTCCGAGGAGACAATAGGTGCTTCGGTATACTCCAGGATACCCTTCATCGGGCCATCGGCAGCCTCTTTCATCGCTGTGTTCAACTCATCTTTTTCCACAGACCTGGAAAGCTTGACAACCAGATCGACAACAGAACCCGTAATGGAAGGAACCCTCATGGCCATGCCATTCAAACGACCGGCTAGTTCAGGAATGACCCTTTCAATCGCCGATGAGGCACCGGTTTGTGTCGGAAGAATGTTCGTGGCGGCCGATCGCGCTCTCCTGAGATCCTGATGAGGTCGATCGAGGAGTACTTGATCGTTGGTATAGGCATGGATAGTGGTCATCAGACCCTGCTCGATGCCAATGGAATCATGGAGAATTTTCACCATTGGCGCCAGGCAGTTTGTAGTGCAGCCGGCATTGGAAAACGCCGTGCAATTCTGATCCAGCATTTCGTCGTTCACACCTAAAACGATCGTTTGATCGATGTCATCCTCCGCGTCTACGCTCAGAATTACCTTTTTCGCCCCGGCCGCGATATGATCTTTGTAACCACCATTCTCTCCCTCGGCACTCCGAAAGACTCCCGTGGATTCGATCACAACATCGATGCCCAACACACCCCAGGGCAATTCTGTCGGTTTTTTCTCAGCCAGCACCTTCACTTCCTGATCGTCAACGACAAGGTAACCATCCCGAACCCTAATCTTTCGAATATAGACTCCATAGGTGGAATCGAATTTGAGCAGATGAGCCAGAGTTTCAGGGTCCGCGACATCGTTAATAGCGACTATTTCGATACCGGGTCGCTCCCATGCGATTTTGAATACATTCCTGCCGATTCTTCCAAATCCGTTGATTGCGATTTTCATTGTAGAACCTCCGAATCGCGGTGGAAGCCTTGTTCAATGAATATAGGCGTTATCAAATGACATGGTCAAGGATACGGGTGGGTGGAGTCATGGCGACCTTAGGGTATAGAGAGCAGGCGAGCCCGAAAGGCGGGGTCGGCTGACAATGTGCTCTGAGGAATATCCTCGGGTACGGGCAGAAGAAATAACTCATCCCCCAGACTGACGAAATCAAAATCGCCCGCACGGGTATAGACACCCTCGCTAATAGGTTCAGATACTTCGACAATATCGATGATGCCAAGATAGTCCTCGGGCGTATAGAAGAGACCACCCTCCACTGCCGCGGGACGAGCGACATCTTTTCGGATGACAATCCATGGGCTTTCACCGTCGATGCTGTGCCAGCGTCCCTTATTGAGAAGTACGCGGTTGCCATCGATGGCGGCTATGGCCATGCGGTCAGGAATCCTCGCACCCAAGGTATCGGATAGCATATGAAGGGCATCGGATACCCGATTCTGGCCGGTGCGCAGTTCGTCAAAGCGACCGAGCAGCTCTCCGGTCCTCGAAAGATAAAGTTCGGCCGTGGCACTGAAGGTTCGATCGGTCTCGGCAAACTGAACAAGTATGAAATAATCTCTCAGGCCCCTTGATTCCCTGAAGGCCTCGCTGAAGTCTGAGGCAAAGCGCAATTCCAGATTGTAACCTGTCTCATCCATCGTGACAGCGATGTTGGATTGACTGTCGAGGAGGTCCGCGAGATACAAGGCAAGAACATCATCCGAGGCGGGGTGTATCGGTAGAGAGCTGCCGCCTCGGATGATATAGACCCCCATGTCCCAGGTAGTTGGATCCAGAGTCCAGGGATTCCTAACACCCCACTTCTCGGCAAGAGAGGCCTTTTCAGAATGATCCAATAGCTCCAGACGCTCCTTGAGAATCGCGTTCTCTGGTCGGTCTGAGGGAATATCCATCAGAGCAATGCCCAGGCTGTCCTTGTAATGCTCTCGAAATCCCATTTTTCTGAGTACGCGTGTATAGGCCATCCACACATCCGGGTCGTCTTTGAACAGCAGTTTTGCCCGTCGATACTCGTCGTAGGCCCGTTGATAGTGAAAGCTCTCCTCATAGAGTCTCCCCCTCTCAAGATGCCATGCCGCCGCTTCCTTTCTGTAGGCCGTAAAACCCTTCGATGTGTTCATCAGAAACTCTTCCCTGAGCATTCTAGAAATTTCATCATCCGGATTTTTGTGAAGAAGTCGACTGAGCAGGTCCTGAGCTTCTTCCTCCTGACCCAAATCTCTATGAGCGCGGGCAAGGAGGTATAAAACGCTCGATGAGTCTAATGCGGGCAACTTCCGGAGCACTTTCAAAGCATTGGCGGGATCGCCATGCAGCAATGATAATTCGGCTTCAAGCAGCGCGGTTCGGGGAAAACGCCGGTCGTCATCCCCATTCAGCATGGAATTCGCCCAATAAAGATGTTCCATGGCGATATCCCATTCATCATATAGAGCAAAATGTTCCGCGGCCTGAAGTCTCACATTGAAGTTGTTGGGAAACAAGCGCAATGCTTCGAGAATGGCCGCGTCAGCCAGTTTCTTCTGACGGGTTTCATCATATAAAGCCGCGAGCTGCAGCAATACCCGCCGATCACCGGGGGAATACTGAAGGCTTCTTGCGAAGACTTCATCCGCTAATTCCCACTGCCCGGTTATTGTGTATATCTCGGCGAGTCCCCGGTGGGCCTCAGAATCATGGGGCCGGAACACAAGCAGCTCCCGATATATGGCGATAGCCTCATCATAGCGAGTGAGTGCCGTTAGAACACGTCCTTCGAGAAGTTTGAGATTCCGGCTATTGGCGACATAGGGTCGTGCGCTCTCAATTTCGCCGGCGGCCTCTTCATACTCTCCAAGACGAAACAGGGCCTCAGCCATTCCTAAGCGCGCATCCGCATAGGCTGGATTCAAATGTAAGGCTGCGCGGAAGGCCTCGACCGCCTGGTAGGGATTTTCTTCTATGAGAGACTGGGTTCCTTTTAGAAAATGGGCCCTTGCATCCGCCTCATCCTTTGCGAATAGCAAGGATGCGTCAGAGAAGTACAAGAGGCAAACGGCTGTTACCGAGAAGAATAACCGACCTAGGGAGTTCATGCAGGCGCCTTTTCCTTGACAATCTTAACCTGTCGGATTTTATGGCCATCAACAGCCTGTATGACGAAATTCAGCCCGCCCCAGGTCATTTTTTCGTATTTCCCCGGAATACGCCCGAAGAGATCGAAGAGAAAACCTCCCAGCGTATCGAAGTCCTCGGCTGGAATGAGCGAATCGAGCTCTTCGTTAAGAACTTCCAGATTGATTCTCGCATCACAGATCCATTCGTTCTCACCGGACTGGATAATCACTTCCCCTTCGTTATCAAATTCGTCCTGAATATCACCGACGATTTCTTCTAGTATATCCTCCATGGAAATGATGCCGGATACGCCTCCATATTCGTCTACGGCAACGGCAATATGAACGTGACGTTGTTTCATCTCTTTCAGGAGGGAATCGAGTTTCATGCTTTCGGGCACAAAATACGCTGGTCTGAGTACGTCCGGTATGAGAACTGTTTCCCCCCTGACAAGAAATCGGAGAAGATCTTTCACATAGAGAATACCGATAACATTGTCAATGCTGCTTTTGTAGACAGGGAATCGAGAATGACCAGAGTCCATCAGGCTGACAAATTCGTCGTCCATTCCCGTACTCTCTGAAATGAAGACCGTATCAATCCTGGGTATCATCACCTCTTTCACAGCCGTCTCGCAGAGCTCGACAACGCCTCTTACCATCCCCTTCCCTTCTTCATCGAGACTTTCGAGGTCTTCTGATCCGATGGGATCACCATTCCCTTTCGGTCGAGTAGATAGAAACAATTTTTTCAGAATATCGATCACAAGCCGCCTTTCAATATTCCTTCAGTATCGGACAGAAGTTCCTCCTGTAATTGGAGCATTCCCTTTTCATAATCATCACTTGAATGGTCCATCCCCTTCAAGTGCAGTATGCCATGAATAACAACCCTCCTGAATTCCAAGTCGAATGGATTTCCCCAATTCCTGGCATTTCTTTCTACACTTTCCAGTGATACAACGATATCACCGGCCTCAAGCTGCGTGTTATGCATATGAGGCACCGGAACACCTTCGTTATGCGCGAAAGAGAGTACATCCGTTGCCTTGTCGATACTTCGCCATTCACGGTTATACTCACTTATTCCCCTATCATCTGTAATAACGATGCCCATTTGCCAGTTTTTCACGGCGATTCGATCGAGTATCGCGAGAGCAAAGTCCACGATTCCTTCAATGCCCTCAGGGAGTTTCTCAATTCCCCGGATCAATTCAATGCTGTTCATTTCTCCCTGCCATTCTCCTTTGGATACTCAATGCGATTATGGAAATGGCCGGTCAGGACATGAACAAATGTATCCTTCACAATCTCCAAATCGCGTAGGGTTAAATCACAGTCATTCAACTCGCCCGTTCGGAAACGTTCCATTATGAGATCCCAGACGTATTTCTCGAGTTTGGCGACGGTGGGTTTCTTCAGCGTTCTGGTTGCCGCCTCAGCACTATCGGCGAGCATCACAACGGCGGCTTCTCGACTTAAGGGGCGCGGCCCGCTGTAGGAGAAATCCCCCGGACTGGTGTTGGCAACCTTCTTCTCTTTCAGGGCCCGATCGTAGAAATACCGGATTATGCTCGTGCCATGGTGTTGTTCAATCACCGCCAGTACTTCATCGGGGAGTCTGAGTTCCCGCCCCTTCTCAAGGCCTATCTTCACATGAGATTTGATAACGGCTGCCGACAATGTAGCTTTCAATTCATCATGCTTGTTCTCCCCGGTCTGGTTTTCCACAAAAAACTGGGCCTGATCGATTTTGCCAACATCATGATAATAGGCACCAACGCGCGCCAGAAGTCCGTCGGCTCCGATGGCATCACACGCGGCTTCGGATAGGTGGGCTACGTTTTGCGAGTGAATGTATGTGCCGGGGGCCTGTAAACGCATGCGCTTGAGTATAGCGACATTCTGATCCGACAGCTCGATCAAACGAAAAGTAGTGGCGGTGTTTAACAGATGCTCCAGTAAGGGGAGGAAGGCCAGGCTCAGTATGCCTGTAATCAATCCATTGGCCGCCAAAAGCAAAGACATGTTCACAAGTGCCTTGAATGGCAGCCGGAAAAGAATCCCTATGATCATTGTGCCGAATGCCAGAATGAACGCTAAACGCGGACCGGCTTTCAACAAACCAATTCTGGATTCGCGATATCCCACGGCCAAGCTGCCCCCAATTCCGGCTGTCAATGTGATGAGTAAATCGAGGGCACTACGGTTGCTAACGAAAAATATAAGAAAGGCCATGAAAATGGATGAGAGAAGCGCGAGACGCCTATCCTGCAGTAATTGGGCCAACAGGAGAGTGAACAGCGCGGTGGGCATAACTGTAGAAACCGTTATGTGACCTTGAAACCTCACAAAGGCGATAATAAGTGCTGCCAAGAGCAAGTAAGACCCGCCTAGAACGATGGAAAACCGTCTGGTTTTCGCATTTCCCAATCGGATACCAAGGGCATGCGTTGAAATTATTCCCAATATGCAGAGGAATGCCATGAATAGTAAAGGATCAATGATATTGTGAAATCCAACATGGCTATGATCCCTGAGCGCCTGCAGAATCCTCGCTTGTTGGACTGTCACAACCGTCCCGGCAGTCAGTAATCGTGTGCCTGCCGCTAGGCTGATTCGTATCGCCTCTGTCGATTCCTCGGCAATCTCACGATTTCTTCTCGATAGTTCCGTATCCCGATAGGCATTCGGCTCGGCGAAGTATGAAACCAGCGCCGTTACAAATTCCAAATCGTCGGCATCGAGTTCCGACAATTCATTGAGCTCTCTTGCCTTTGCATCAAGATTCTCTGGGGTTGTCAGTGAATCCCGGATGAGTGGAACACGCTTTTCAGGCGACGAATCCGAATATACAACCTCGATAACACCGGAGGCTGAAGCGATCTCAGCAGGGTCAAAATGGAAAATTCCACCTATGAGAAGGGTCTGCAAGGTGTTATGGGCGATTCTCAGCAGGTAGTTTATTTCCTCCTCATCCCGTGAGAACTCACGGTTGATGAGAGCGGCGACTTTCGGGAACTCCTTGCTCAGAGAGCTGAGAGCCTCTTCGGACAGTCGATCGGAGACAGCCGGTTCCAGAAACGAGGAGAATCTGTCGAACTCATCGAGTACCTCATCTGTAATCTCGTTTCTGACTGTGAAAACCACCGGCACCAGGCTTCGATTCATGGCGAGTACACGAGATGTGGCAACCTCATCGATGAATTCGAAATCATAGTCCAGGAATAAGTCCTCGGAGACCAATTCACCCTCTTTGTATTTGAGTGCTTTTCCCCGTGATGTAATGAGGCGTGCCTGATCGATTCCGATCAGTATCAAAGAGCTAACGGCCCATCCAATGAGAATGAGTAGCCAGCCCCGCTTGCCGAGAGCCGCTTCAGGCCTGTGCATTTTTTTTTCAGCCCGGGGATTAGTTGTGGTTTTCGTAGGCATCAACAATCTTCTTCACTAGAGGGTGTCTCACAACGTCGTTGGAGCTGAACTCGGTCACGGCGATTCCATCGACACCCTGCAGTATTCGAATGGCGTCTGTAAGCCCCGAGAGTCCCGGGACTGGCAGATCGATTTGACTGGGATCTCCTGTGACGACAACCCGAGACCCTTCACCCAAGCGTGTAAGGAACATCTTCATCTGCTCAATCGACGTGTTCTGGGCTTCATCTAGGACCACATAGCAATTCTTGAGGCTACGCCCTCTCATATATGCCAGGGGAGCCACTTCCATCCGCCCATTATCTCGTAGGCGCTCAAGAATACTGGGGTTTACCAGTTCTTCCATGGCATCATAGAGCGGTCTGAGGTAGGGGGCCAATTTCTGCGTGAGATCTCCGGGGAGAAAACCCAGATTTTCGCCGGTTTCCACTATGGGTCTGGTGAGTACAATCTTCCGTTTCCTTCGGGATAAGAGTTCCATTAACGCGTGAGCCACGGCGAGATAGGTTTTGCCGGTACCCGCAGGTCCAATGCTGAGCACAAGATCCATGGATGACATCATTCTGATATAGTCCGCCTGTGGACGGCTATGAGGATATACGCGCCGTGTGCTCCCGGGTATTCCAATTGAATTCTCCCGAAATATCTTGATGTCGGCATCATCGCCAGACTCGAGGGAGGCGAATACCGCCCGAACATGGTGGCTGTTCACCGCATGCTCTCGATCGGCAATTTCGGCTAATCGATCGAGTAATCCACGAAAAATCAGGCGTGATTCGTCGTCGCTCGATTCCAGGAGAATTTCATTCCCCCTCGTTCTTACCGGGTGGGCGAGTAGCATGCTTATCTCTTGTATATTGCGATCGTTCGGACCGCATACAACGCCCAGTGTTTGTGGATTCTCAATCACAACTGTCAAACTCGTACTCAAAAACTCCTCTTTCGCTGTTTCAACAGTGTAACGATGCGCAGACATCGTGGTCAATGTTATCTATTGAATGAATCGACACTCCATTTCTCATCTTTCTGCTGTGTTCGCTGGTTGAAAACGGGAATAGGATTCCAGCTAACATACAAACTCAGTGTGGATTTCCACTTATACAGGGACGCTTGAGTCTCCAGGACCGGCCAACCACTGTATTCAACCGTAAGATCCCAATCCCGCAGGTGGTGAACCAGATTCAGTTCGACTTGACTCATGTTGAAATGGGAATTCACTCGTTCCTGAGCATCAAAGATATTGAAAGAGCGCAGAAGATCAACAAAGAAATTGTAGTTCCTGCTGATCCCTAACTCCTCCCGCCACCATGGAAAGTACAGGTACATGCTCTGATTCGCCGATGCGAGTGATAACTTGAGATCTAGAAATTTGTGAATATGAAATTCCTGGGACCATCGAAACTCCAGCACGTTGTTGGTAAACTGCTTCAAGCTGATATCCCAACTGATATCGAGAATCGTCTTGGCCTTGATTCTGTATTTCCAAAAGGGCGGAAGATCAAAAACCCTCCTGTATGAGTATTGGAGGGTATCGGGGACGAATCCTTCTGATACCTCTTCCCATTCATACTGACGTCTGTCCCATTTGTAGGTTTTCCCATATCGAGCAATAAACCTGGTCTCAAAGCCCCAGAATTGGAACAACAATCTGGCACTGGAAAAACGGGTTTCCTCCACATCGTACATCGCACTCTGGCGGATGCTTACCTCGTCCTTCCAACCCTTCCACGAGGCGCTCATCAGCAATGGCTGAACGCTCCAGGTATCGTTTGTGAAGCTGTTCTGTTGGCTGAATTCAATACCAAATCCCTTGTACGCGGCGGCAGCTCTCTCAAGAATGCTATATCTTTCCTCCAAAGGGGGGATGTCCGCCGAAGTAACAAGCGAAAAGGCGAATATCCCGGGTTTCCAGCTGGTTGTTGCTGACACCTCGTTCTGACGGAAATCTTCCTTCGACGATACCCAGGTATTTGTGTAGCGTGGACTGTTCACTGTCCCCTGTTGAGAAAATTCCCTGGAAAACAGATTCACATCATTGCTGTAGCTGACAGATGTTTCGGAGAGGGATGGGGTCCCCTGAAAAGGTTTGAAATAAACGGTGAGTCGGTTGTCCCAAAGGAATTTGTTGTACCTGTAGTCATCGAGTTGAACTGTGTCCGCGATTTTGACATCGCTTCCAAAAAGGTTGGAATGCACTTGGTAATAATTCGAGAGATTGGTTGTACCTGTGAGACCTGTCATTTTGTTCCATAATCCAACATCGTATGCAACATCCAATTGTTCTGTGGTATTTGTTTTTGCTGAATCAAATTGAAAATCAATATCTGATGGGGTTTCCCAGCGCGAACTGTTGGTATTATCCTCAATGTACAATTGGCCATGGAGGGTATAGTTCAATGATGCATCGAATAAGTCGACCTCAGGATCGATAGACGGTCGAAATGCTACGGTACTTGCTTTGTCGGTTTCTCTACTCTCCACTTCTTCAGGGATGTCCTGTTCTGCGGAATGATGGGGTGTCTTCATCCTCTTTTGTGACCATGAAGGGGCCGCGCCACTAAGGGTGACTTTGAGATCGGGAAGAACCAGAAGATCGGGATAATAGAAATAGCGTGCTGGGTCATAGAGAGCATCCGGACTGTTCGAGCCCTGTATGTCCTCGTTGATCCTATTCCTCCAGTTGAGCGATGTCTTGAAATGGTCTAGGGAAATCTGATTCAACCAGGGGCTTGTCTTAGATACTGCCACGGTTTCAGATCCGCTGATTTCCCAAGATAAGTCATTGACAAGATCGGGATCTCTGACATCGGTTCCCTCCTGACCGACAAGAAATGTCAGCCACTCGAAATTTTCCTTTCGATTACCGAAATCCTGATTATAGAACGGGTCTGAATACCAGCTTGTTCCGATAGACCATTCACGCCAAGTGGAGTTTAAGCGAAAACCCCATCGGAAGGGAAGAGTCACAGGGCCTAAATAACTATCATTCCAATACGTCTGTGCGCTACCATCCTCGTCGAAAAAAATGCTGCCGAAAGAATCGATGCTCCGACTCACCCCAATGCTGGAATAAAAATCCAACGACGCGGATCCGCCTATGTGGGGGAAATTCCCAACAAAGCCTGACATGGCACCCAAAGAAGTGTAAACATCCAGTATGTATTTCAATGAATTCGCCGCATCAGCGCTGTCAACATCGATTCTAGGCCCCTTAACCATGAACAAACCATCGCGAATCAGTTCTCTTTGAGTTCCCGTAGTGTCGCCGATACCCATTATGGAAAAATCGTTTTCCGCTTCTTTTTGTCCCATAAAATATGTTGTTGTCTGTATGAAATATCCAACCCTGCTCCGAAAACCGACAACGGGATTGAAGAGAAGATCGTCGCCTGATTTCCAGTAAAAAGGCAGGTAGAACATCGGGATGTGGCCGACATAAAGAACCGCGCGGAGCAGGCCCCATTCGTCCGGGCCGGTAATCCATATCTTCTTCGTCCTCAACGCGTAATCGGGGTTTTCGACATTGTGGCTGGTAATAGAACCCTCTTCAAGAATCAGGACCTGGCTTTCGGCACGATGTATAGAGTCCCCTCGAAAGAAGAAAGAGACATTTTTTCCATCACGTATCTGCTCCCGTACGGAAGTGCCCCGGAAGATCACTCCGGTCCAGTCGCTTAACTCAAAGGTAATGCTGTCACCAGAAAAGCGTTCTATACGGCCATTGGTATCAACAACGTATGAGACATTGCCCGTGGCGGTGATCGTATTTCTCTGCTGGTTGAATACCACCGTATCGGCTTCGACTCTGTGAGTCCTGTCGATATCGGCCTCGCTGACGCTCATGAGAACTTCACCTGAGAATCTCAGTAGAGTTTCGGATTCCTGGTTCGTGATGTTTACCTTGAAATACTCACTGCGCTGGGCCGACTCAATCACTATCTTTGTTTCTGAACCTCCTGGTGAGCGCGTTGAATCTGACTGAGTCAATCCGTAGTACTGACGCAGGCTGCCGCGTAATTGATCATCCGATCCATCATCAGGAAGACCCAGAAACAGACACCAGGCAGCCAATTCCTCGCTCTTTGCCGTGCTGATATCCAGATCAAGACTCCGGTTTATGAGCCTAGTGGACGTTTGAACAGAAGACAGATCCTGCGAATGGAGATCCCAATCCGCTAGTGTTAATAGGGAGAACACGATCAGGATGAAAGAAAAGCGCCTGGAAAACATGAGACTCCTGTACTTCGTGTCTATACTGTGAACCTTCGCTGATTTTTTTTCTACTGAGCTTATGTTGATTTCAGAACTTCCTTGAGATAGAATCCGGTATATGAAGTGGATACACCGGCCACCGTTTCGGGAGTACCCGTGGCCATGATCTCACCTCCCCTATCACCGCCTTCAGGGCCAAGATCAATGACATAATCCGCTTGTTTGATCACATCAAGATTGTGTTCGATCATACAGATGGTATTGCCTCGATCGACCAGGGTGTGAAGTACTTCCAGTAGCTTCTTAACATCAGCGAAATGAAGTCCGGTTGTAGGTTCATCAATAATGTAAAAAGTATTGCCGGTGCTTCTTTTGGATAGCTCCAAGGATAGTTTGACTCGCTGAGCCTCACCGCCGGAGAGTGTGAGAGCCGATTGACCTAGCTGCAAATAGCCTAATCCAACATCGAAAAGGGTCGTGAGTTTATGCCGTATTGAAGGGATGACCGCGAAAAACTCACGCGCCTCTTCAACGGTCATGGTTAATACTTCATAGATGTTCCGGCCCTTATACCGTACCTCGAGTGTTTCACGGTTAAATCTTCGGCCTTTGCAGACTTCGCAAGCAATGTACACATCGGGCAGAAAATGCATCTCAATCTTCCGTTTCCCGGCTCCTTCACAGGCCTCGCATCGCCCCCCCTTTACGTTGAAACTGAATCGACCGGGCTTATACCCCTTTGCCTTGGCCTCAGGCAACCCGGAGAAGAGATCGCGCACGGGTGTGAACAACCCTACATAGGTGGCCGGATTCGACCGGGGAGTTCGACCGATGGGACTCTGATTGATACATATAACCTTGTCGACGTTTTCTATCCCGCTAATGCTCAGATGTTCACCCACTGGAAGATGGGTGCGCCCGATGGCGTTGGAGAGAGCGGGAAAGAGGACATCCGTTAGGAGGGTTGATTTACCCGACCCCGAAACTCCTGTGATGGCCACGAATTTTCCCAGTGGAATCTCGATACTGAGATCTTTGAGATTGTGTTCCCGCGCATTATGAAGTACAATCCGTTTACCATTGCCGAGCCGGCGCTTCTGGGGAACCTCGATCGTATCAATACCGCTGAGGAAGCGGCCGGTAGGACTGGCGCTGTCGTTCAGAATTGTGTTCAACGCGCCCTGTGCGACAACCTGACCGCCATGCGTCCCCGCGCCTGGACCCATGTCGACGATGTGGTCGGCCGTTCTGATTGTCTGTTCATCATGCTCTACGACAATCAATGTGTTTCCCAGGTCTCTCAAATGTGTCAGTGTATCGATGAGTTTTTGATTATCCCGCTGGTGCAATCCAACGGTAGGCTCATCCAAAATGTAGAGAACCCCGACGAGGGAGGATCCTATCTGGGTGGCCAGGCGTATACGTTGGGCTTCGCCCCCTGAGAGAGTGGCGGCCTCCCTTTCCAATGTCAAATAACCAAGACCCACACTTTCTAGGAATTGCAGGCGGTCTCGAATCTCTTTGAGAATCTGTTCAGCGATGTGTTTTTCGGTGTCATTGAGCCTGAGAGTATCAAAAAATTCCCGCGCGAGATGAACCGGCATCAGGGTGGTTTCAAAAATTGTTTTGCCACCCACGAGAACACTTAAGCTCTCCTTGCGAAGTCGGCGACCGCCACAGTCCGGGCAGGGGTTTTTCGTCATAAATCCCTCAAGCCATTCCCGAATACCCGAAGAGGCTGTTTCCTTATAGCGTCTTTTCAGGTCGGCTATAATACCGCTGTATGGTGAGTTGTATTCGAATTTCCCCGTTCCTCGACGATTAACATAGGTTACTTCGATCGATTCATCGGTGCCATCGAACAAGGCATCGATGGTTTCGTCTGATAACTCATTCAACGGCGTATCCAGGGTAAACTGGTAAGTATCCGCTAGGGCCGTAAACCAACTACGGTACCAAGCGGCATCAGGATTGTAGGGCGCCAGACCTCGCTGATTGAAAGAGAGTGACATATCGGGCATGATAAGGGATCGGTCGAACTCCAAGGTCAAACCCAAGCCGTCACATGTGGGGCAGGCCCCAAAGGGACTGTTAAAACTGAAAAGGCGCGGTTGGAGTTCCGGCAGACTGAATCCGCACTTCGGACAGGAATTTCTTTCGGAGAAGAACATCTCCTTTCCCTCACTACCCCGATCGCCAACGACTAGAATGCCTAACTGGCCATCCGCGATTTCAAGCGCCGTCTCAACCGATTCGGCCATTCGCTTGCGGCTTTCCTCAGTCACCTTGATACGGTCAACCACAATGGAGATATCATGCTTACGTTTTTTATCCAGGTTGATCTCATCGTCCAGGGATACGATCTCACCATCGATTCTCATCCTTAAGAATCCTGCCTTTTTGGCGTCTTCACAGTATTTACGGTGTTCGCCTTTCTTCCCTTTCACAAGAGGCGAGAGAATCATAAGACGCTTGCCTTTAGAAAGTGAGTAAACTGAATCGAGAATCTGGTCTACCGACTGTTCCTTGATCGGGCTGCCATCATTGGGACAGACCGGCCGGCCTATCCTGGCGAAAAGAAGGCGAAGATAATCATATATCTCTGTAATCGTGCCAACGGTGGAACGGGGATTTCGGCTTGTAGATTTCTGTTCTATGGAAATGGCGGGGGATAAACCCTCAAGATAATCCACATCCGGTTTGTCCATTCTACCGAGAAACTGCCTCGCATAGGCCGATAGGGACTCGACATAGCGGCGTTGACCCTCGGCAAATATGGTATCGAAGGCAAGCGAAGATTTCCCCGAACCCGATAGCCCCGAAATAACTATCAAACTGTCACGGGGAAGCTCCAAATCAATATTCCGGAGGTTGTGTTCCCGCGCGCCCCTGATGATTATTTTGTCCAATGGCCCATCCTGATCATGGAGCTAAGGTGCCATGCGTTATAAACGGCTCTGCCAACTGTTTAGTTGCCAGTCTACCCCATTGACCAGCCTCTTCTCTGGGTGTATAATTCCCGGTGACAGGATTGAAATCGCTCATCAAACTCCAGATGGAGGCGGCTTTCTCTGGGAATCCTCTCGCGTAGAGCGATACGGAGAGCAGGTAGAGCTGTGGCCAGAAACCTGCCGATTCCATCCATTTCTTCAGCTGGAAATCCTTGGAATAGACGATGTCTATCAAATCAGCAACACCATCGACATCCCCTGGATAACGGACATCTCTCTCCGGATGCTGAAGATCCTCCATCAGATTGATATCGAAGCGCCATTCCCGATCTCTCTCTCGCAGTCTTTCAGAGGCGGTGCTGAGAAGCGAAAGGACCACTCTCGTAGAATGCAGCAGCGACGATCTATAGCGCCCCTCATTCCAGGCCATCTCTCCAAGAATTCTCCGGGCCGCTAAGGACTTATGGAGTTCGTCGCGATAGAGATACACCAAATCATCCAGACTGTCTTCTGTTATCAGTTTCATGTACTGATGCTCCAAGGCAAGCGTTTCAGAAGTTGTGTATCCCTCTTCGTTGGCGATTTCGAACAGCAGAGTCTCGGCCTCTCTCTCCAGACCCTGATTAATCAATAATTCCGCCAAAGAATAGATGTACAGAACACGCTCATCCGGTACTCTGAGATAAATCGCAAGGCCGATGGCCCGGCGGAATTGCTCTTCGGCCGCAACCAATTGACCTTGAGCCTCATAAACCCGTCCAAGCCAGTACTCCGCCTCGGGATAATCCGGTTGTGCTTCGACTGCCTTGAGCAGATAATCCAGAGCGGCTGTTAAATCACGCTCTTCCAATGCCGCGCGACCTTGCTCAAGCATAATCCATGGTGGGTTCTCCGCAAAGGTGACTGACGGAATAACCAGTATGAGGATCAGAACGCAGTAGCGATGAGAATTCATGAATGTCGCCCTCTAGAGCAATCCCGTTTCACATTGACGTAACGGCGGTCGATGAACAGAAAACTCCCCGATTCGATCATCAAAGACCATCACCCTCCTAACCAGCCACTGAGCAAGAGAAGGAGGAAAACCATCACAAACAGGGCGACCGTCTCGATGATACCGATTACCATGAAATAATTAGCCGTCCCCTTTCCCGTATCGGCAAGGGCATCCGCCGCGCCGGCGGCCGCTTTTCCCTGCATCAGTGCCGAGAAGCCCATCGCCAGGCCACCGAAAACACCGGCGCTCAGCAGGGTGAGGGCATCCTGCGAACTCCGATTGATAAACAGCATGAGCAGAAACCCATAAATGGTCTGGGTCAGCGGCGCGCCGGTAAACGTAACCAGCATGAAAGAGGCCGGTTTATTCGCCGCGAAACATTTCTTCCATGCGCCCATGGACGCCTGACCAGCGGCGCCAGTGCCGAGTGCGGAGCCAATGGCAGCCAGTCCGAGCGCGGCTGCGGGTCCAATCAATCCGATGTTCATGTAGAAACTCCTGTATTGCTTCCTTCTTCCGGTACACGCACCCTGAAAGGGTTATACTCTATCCCCGTCCACTCCATACCGAGTTGACCTGAGAATTCCAACATATTCAAGCGGATGCCGTGAACGACAACCGACAACAGGCCCATGATGAGATTGAGCGCATGTCCAATAGCAATGATGATTATGCCCAATGGAATTCGCCAACCCTCTAGCATGGGAGCCGCGAGATTATTGAAACTGGAGGCGATGTAGAACGACGACATACCAACGGCAAACAGCCTTATGTAGGAAATAATGCTTGAAAACCCGCCGATCGCGTCTAGGAAGGTGGTAAAGGCGCCTCCAAAACCCCTGAGAACCCCCCTTGCGAAGCTTAGACCAGGCATCTGAGCGCCGAAGATGATTACCAGTACCACCCCCCCGAACACCATATATATGGAGAATCGAGGCAATGTCACACCTATAACCAGGTTGAGTACGAGAAAATACAAGCCGCCGATGACACAGCCCCAACCGAGATCTGAGAAGGATTGGAGAGCGGGGAATTTCCTGAAGAAATTCATCAGATTGGCCAATGTGAGCTGAGTAAGCCCGAGAAGGAAGCATAACCACATAATAGTTTTCTGTGGATCGGCTTCCACTTCGGGAAAGAGATCGGGGTAAGCCGCGATGCCGGGAACTGTCAATCTGCGTAGGAGAGGCTGTGAGGCCAAGTATCGGGAACCGAACCAGTTACCGGTAATCGCGCCCCAGAGGACAGTTGCCATGCTTACGATGAAAAGAAGCCTAATGGCATCAGGAATAGCACCTTCCTTGTGGAGACTTCTCGCTGCCAACAAGAACGCAGCGAGAAAGAAAACTAACCCATATCCCGCGTCACCGATAATCATGGCAAAAAACACACTGAAATACGCCAGGAAATAGAGACTGATATCGTATTCACGGTACCCCGGCAATGTGCCCAAGAAGCTAAACACAGGCCGGATGATTCTGATGAGTGGATTGTTTTTAAGGAGAGTCGGTATGACATCATCAGGCTCAGGCTCCCGTAACAACAAGCCCCAGCCCTCGCGTGAAGAGAGGAGTCGAACACTCTCCGCCTGGCTATCAGGTACATATCCGGTGAGCCAGACCAATGCTCCATCCCCCTCTATGCCGGTTGAAAGCCTCTCAAACTCGATTTCCTGTCGCAATACAGCATGATAGTGACGAAGTTCCAGGCTTCTATGGGAGTAATCCTCAAGACGGTGCTCACGCTCCTCGATTTTCTTTGTTATCCTCTCTTTTTCCAATAGCATAGTGGAAATACTGCTCTCAGGCAGATTAATAACACCAGATATGGGGTTTTCTGGAACTTCGCCGATGAATACCGCCGCGAAGTGCCGGCGTTTTTTCTTCTTCTGAAGGGGGTAAACCAATGCGGCCTCTTCTTGCATCTGCTGCATGGATTCTTCATCAGCGTCAAACAGCCTGATATTGATACCCTTGGTACGGAGAGACTCCACATCCGCCGGTTCAAAATCCCCAAACGGCCTCATACAATCAATCTGGGCGGAAACCTGTGTCAATTGCTCATGAAGGCCGTTCAGGTTTTCATGAATCCGCCAAATATCTTCGGCCATCTGACAGGCCGAATCCTTATCGAGTCGATTCTTGGTCGCCTCAGGTTTAACGGAAGAATCCAAAAACGAAAGCGCGCCTGCCAAGCGTTCTTGGGCATTGATCTTCTTCTCCAAATCATCTCCCGAGCCTTCAGGAAATGACTCGATATGGAAAACCCCCAATTTCCTCAGTCTCCTTAGGGCTTTTCGCACATCAGGCTCATGAATAATAAGTGAGGCTTTCTTCATAGGGACTATCATACAGCCATACTTTCTAACCCCCGCTTGGCGATTTTTCCACGTACAACGGACGCGATTTGCTGATCTCCAAGGTAAATGCTGATTTTCTTGATGTTCCGCTCGGTTTCCGGTATCATGATTTTCTCGAAGAGATTCACTCTCTGCGTTGTTATCCTTAGCTCATGGGCAAGCCGACGCCGTTGTTCCTGAAGAACTCTTAATTCAATATCAAGCAGCATCACCCTCTGTAATACCTCTACCGCCTTATCCACCCAAAGGGGCATGAGCCAAAGATTGTACGATACGGGGGCGAAACGGGCACCCTCCAATAGGGGAATACTGACACCGGCGATGTTCCCGACACCTGTTATCACCTCATCGAGTACGAGCATGCCTTCATCCAGCCCCACATCTTCTCCAAACACCCCAATCCAATCACGAAATCCCTTCTCCAATGCCTCTTTCTCATTCCGAACAGCCAACTGACGATCTTCTACTTTTTTGATCTCTATCTGAAGCTGCTTCTTCTTGAGCATCAGGGTGGGCAAATAACGTGTGTACATCTTAAGCGCGTCTTTTTGCTTCTTGAGATCGTTTTTTGTGAGTCTGACTTTGGCCATGGCCCACTACTCCTGATTAACCGGCCAGAATTGCTCGATGAGACTCGAGCGAAGCCCCGTTTCATCTTTCTCAAAGCACTCAGATAATATCTTCCAGCCCTTATCGAGAGCTTCCTCCAGAGGTATGTTGACCGCGAGTTTCATCATCGATTCCTCGAAGAGTTCGCCGTATTTCAGCAGCTTCAAATCCCAGTTAGTCATCTGAAAGCCCATGGATTGTTTTTCGAGGGTATCCTTGAACGCGGCGTATATCTTGATCATGCCATCCATCAACGGCCTATGATCCTCACGGGTATACTTGTTCACCTGCTGTTTGAGTCGGCTCAGTGAACCAAAAGGCTCAATGCGACTGTTCTTGAGATAGTACTGGCCCTCGGTGATATAGCCGGTATTGTCGGGAACCGGGTGGGTAACATCGTCTCCCGGCATTGTGGTAACCGCCAGGATGGTAATCGAACCCGCCCCCTCAATGTCCACTGCTTTTTCGTAACGAGATGCCAGTTGTGAATAGAGGTCGCCTGGGTAGCCCCGGTTAGAGGGAACCTGTTCCTGGGTAATCGATATCTCCTTCATCGCATCGGCGAAATTCGTCATATCGCTGAGAAGCACCAAGACTTTTTTCCCATCCAATGCAAAACTCTCAGCGACAGCCAGGGAAATGTCGGGAACCATCAGGCCTTCCACTACCGGATCGGCGGCTGTATGGATGAAAAGTATGGAACGGCTCAACGCCCCGCCTTCCTCTAGGGTATCACGGAAAAAAAGATAATCGTCGTATTTAAGACCTATACCCCCAAGGACAATGAGATCTACCTCGGCTTGTAACGCAATGCGTGCCAATACCTCGTTGTATGGTTCACCGGAGACTGAAAAAATCGGGAGTTTCTGACTCTCAACAAGGGTATTGAAGAGATCAATCATGGGGATACCGGTTCGCACCATGTTCTTGGGTATGATTCTTTTCGCGGGGTTAAAGGAAGGGCCGCCAATAGAAATCAGATTCTCAACGAGACGAGGCCCCCTGTCTCTCGGTTCGCCCGATCCATTGAACACCCTTCCCAAAAGAGCCTCGGTGTAGGAAATCTCCATGGATTTCCCTAAGAATCTCACCTCGTCCCCGGTCGAGACTCCCCGGCTGCCCGCGAAAATCTGAAGTGACACAAGATTCCTGTCGATTTTGATAACCTCCGCCAAGGACACACCGAACGAGGTATTGATTTGGGCAAGATCGCCGTATTTCACGTTATCCGCCCTAACGATGATAACATTGCCGGCGATAGACTCTATTCTGCTATAAACCTTGTTCAACTATCCAAATCCTCGAAGATCTTGACTGCATTATGATCGATGTCGGTTCGTTTAGCACTTATCATTTCAATAAGTTCCTTTTCGAGACGATTGAAATCGTCACTCTGCCATTCAGCGCCGTTATAATCGAGGAATTTCTGCCTGAGTTGGTTGAACCACTTCCGTGATTCCTCCTTGTCGCCTAAATCCAACTCGCTGCCCAGTATCTGAAGAATGATCCTGAACACCCAAATTTGACGCTCGGGGGTAACGGCGGCATCCACTGGGTCGAAGGAGTTCTGCTGAAAATAGACTGCGTCGAGAAATTCGCCTTTCTGGAAAATGACATAGTCCTTAAGGCTCGTACCCTCCTCGCCAACCACCTTCATCATGGAGCCGATTTCCCCAGAACGCCTGAGTATCTCATGGGAATACTGAACATGACTCGGCGGCATGATCCCCGAGTATTTGCTCCATGAATCCAATGGGTCGATCGCCGGATACTTACGGGCATCAGAACGCTCTCTGGATAATCCATGGAAAGCGCCTACAACTTTGAGCGTAGCCTGGGTGACAGGTTCCTCGAAGTTGCCGCCGGCAGGGCTGACGGTACCCCCAATCGTCACCGATCCTATGTTGCCATCCCGCAGCCGCACTATGCCCGCCCTCTCGTAGAATGCGGCTATAGTGGATTCGAGATAGGCGGGAAAGGCTTCCTCCCCCGGAATCTCTTCCAGCCTGCCGGACATTTCTCGCATCGCCTGGGCCCAACGGCTCGTGGAATCCGCCAACAAAAGAACATCGAGTCCCATCTGCCTGTAGTATTCGCCCAGAGTCATGGCGGTGTATACGGAGGCTTCCCGGGATGCCACAGGCATCGACGAGGTATTGGTGATAATGATGGTGCGATCCATCAGGGATTTCCCTGTTTTCGGATCGGTCAGCTCCGGGAATTCCCTCAGAGTTTCTACAACTTCTCCCGCCCGCTCACCGCAGGCGGCAATGATCACAACATCAACATCAGCGTGACGACTGGTAATCTGCTGAAGTACCGTCTTCCCGGCACCAAAGGGGCCGGGGATGCAGTATGTGCCGCCCTTAGCCACCGGGAAGAAAGTATCCATGAGACGAACCTTTGTCACCATGGGTTCAACAGGTTTCAAGCGTTCTTCAAATAGTTGTATTGGCCGTTTAACCGGCCACTCAAACAGCATGGAGAATGTCTCGGTTTCGTTTTTGGAACTCATGGCTTCCGCAATGGTTTCACTGATTGTGTAATCACCCTTGCCTTTGATCTTGCTGATAACATACTCATCGCGTAGCGCGAAGGGCACCATGATTTTGTGTTCAAATGGCCCTTCCGGCACCACTCCCAGACAATCACCGACACGTACGCGATCACCTACCTCTACTTTGGGGGTGAAGCTCCATTTTCGAATCCGATCCAATGGACTCAGGTAGACCCCCCGCTCCAGGAAAAAACCCACTTCCCGGGCGAGTTCGGGCAGGGGGTTCTGCAAACCATCATAAACCTGTCCTAGTAGGCCCGGCCCGAGTTCGACCGCCAGCATTTCTCCTGAGAACTCCACCCGATCACCAACACCGATACCGCGGGTCATCTCAAAAACCTGGAGTTGGGCCACCTCGCCCTGAACGCGTATCACCTCGGATTTAAGACGCTTTTCACCGACATGGATGTATCCAACCTCGTTCATAATGATGTTTCCGGTGGTTTTGACAGAAACCATATTCCCATTGATTCCGATTACCAATCCCGTTGTTTTCACGTGCCCGCGCCCTCCGTTGGCAATACCGCTGCCGCGGCTTCGAACACCTGAGTATACAATCGCTGGTATGCTGCGAAGCCTCTTTCCTGCTCAAACATCACATGACGTTCAAGAATCTGGAGTTTCAGCCTGTAGGCCAGAAGGAAGTCGATATCAAAATAATGGCCGGCACTCAGTTCTTCAATTTTCGCCCAGCGACATCCATCGAGGTACATCTCGGCCTCAAGTGGCGATTTTATAGCCATGGCTTCATAGGCAATGGAAGTGCTGCCGAAAATATCAGGAGATTCTCTGAGAAACTCATCAGGGGCTAGCCCCTGAAGCACTGCTCTATAGCGCACCAGTTCATTTCTCAAACTCATTTCCCACAGATAATAGGACAGACAGATGCCGGATGCCGATTCAACATCGGCTTTGAGTGTGGCGGCATGGAGAGCATCGTAGTCCCGTGACGCGAGATACCGACTACACACATCCAACATCTTCTCGCTTGTAATAGGCGGAGGCTGATCCGGCCCCCTAAGCATGGGAAGGGATGCCGCGGGGTAATAATAGGCAGTCATCAGATACCCCCTAACCCGAAAGCAATGTACGAAGCTGGGGGTTGAGATACCGGCTCAATAGCAGGGCGATTTCCTTGTCTGAAAAATCGAAAAAAGCGCTGCCATCCTTCTTGACTATGCGGAATCCCGCATCTAAGTCCTTGAAGGGCCTAATTTCCACACCGGCGGACATCATGGAGGCAAGTTTCGCCGCGATTCCATCATGCAGCGCTTTCAACTTGCCCTCAGGAAGCAGTATGTCGAGGCCATCGCTCTCCGAGTCGGCCAAACTCCCAATGGCTGATATCACCGCTTCAGAGAGCAGGGCACCATCAAGGACCCTAGCGATTTCTGCGGTTAATACGTTGTTGAATAGATTCTCTATCTCGGCTTTCAACGTGATAATAAGATCTCGTCCCGCCTGTTTGAGGGCTTCTCTGCCGTTGAGTTCGACTCGCTGTGCTTCGGCCTGAGCATCCTTCGTGAGAGTTCTTGCATCATCCTGTGCCTTGGCAAGAATTTCCGCCGCTTGATTCGCGGCGTCGGTAATGATTCGGCTTGCATTTTCTTCAGCTTTTCGAATAACATCGCTGTTAATCCGGTCAATCAATTCCTTAAGTTGAACGTCCATGAACCTTCCTTGTTCTCAATCGAATCACAGTGCCTATGATCATACAGGTGACTGTGTACTACCGCTTCGGCATCCTAGGCTTGAATAACCGAACCGAGGCTGAAGTCTCCAACGATCTTCAACAAATCACCATCTCGCTCTAAGTTGAGTTTCCGATCCGGGAATACCTCCGGGAGTTTCTCAGTGACGAGTCGCTCGACATCGTGTTTGATATTCTCTATCACCTCTTCTGGAACATCTGAGAGCGTGGACATTCTCATCCGGATGATATATCCCCTTCCCCATTGACTGCCAAGTCCCGGAGTGAAATGAACACCGATATTGAACAAACCATCCATGGCGACATTCGCCGTTTCACCCCTGGCGGCCCGGTTTGGATGCAATGGATAATCCGATCCATAGTGGTCTTCCAGCCAATTGTCTATCTCGTCGAACAACCCCTTCAGCTTCTTCTCCCAGGCGATGAGTTTCGGATGAAGCATTTCGTAAAACTATCTCCTTACCAAGAGACAACCCAGGCGGAAGGCATCTTCCCGTTGAGCAGATCTCCCATCATTATTTCTAACTGTGCTTCATGGCCGGATATTATTCCAGCTGTTGTCGAATGAGGTCTGACAGCCGGACGAAATCGAAACAGAAAGGAGGCATCACCCATCGATTCTCTCATTTGCAACGCCAAATCTCCCTCTTTCCGCCTGATATCCCCATCTATGGGCATGCGAAGAGTAAATGTGCTATTCCCATCCTGTTCATCTACTTTCATGTCCAAATTCAGAAACGATGAGAGACTCATGATGGAATCCGCCTGTAACTTAACGCTGATTAGGCTACTACCATCAGGATTGCTGCGGAATTTGTATTTCTTGATTGTCACTCCGGAAATTCTGAGGCTCTGCTGGATGAAATCTTTTTCACTCAAGGGAAGACACCAGGGTTCTTCGAACCCGAAACCCCGACCAAAATCAGCAATATCAGCACTGAGATGGTAATTCAGCATGGCGTCAACTCTACCGTTTCTCTTCAATCGAATGTCCGTATCCACCTGAAGGCAGGATACAATGAGTAATACACAGAAGAAGATACCCAAGAGTCGCACGTTGAAACCCATCCGCCCATTCTAACCGATGTAGTCAAAACGGTAAACCATTACCACTGTGTTTCCTTCTCCAAATCATCCCGCATTCTCAGATAACTTGTGTAGCGGTCGGGGTGAATTCGACCGGCGTCCACGGCCAATCTGATGGCGCATTCAGGTTCATGTCGGTGGCTACAGGGCTGAAAGGAACAGCCGCTATCTTCTTCTTTGAAGTCTGGAAACCACATCGACAATTCTTCAGGTGCTATACCATGAACATGAATCTCCCTTATGCCCGGTGTGTCCACCAGCCTCCCGGAGTTCGGAGTGTCAAGAAGGCGGGCGAAATTCGTGATATGACGCCCTCTATCCGACTTTAGCGAAACAGTGCCCGTTAGCAAATCCAAACCGGGTATCAGCGCATTGAGGAGCGTAGTTTTTCCTACACCCGAGGGGCCGAAGAGCACCATCGTACGATTTGATATGATATCCTTCACCTTCGAAATGCCTTCACCGCTAACAGCGGAACATAGGAGTGCTTCGATACCCAACGATCTCCAAACTTCGACACGTTCGAATATCCAGGGCTCAACACCCAGATCTACCTTATTCACAAGGATCAGGGGGAGAACACCGCCCTGTTGGGCGGCAATGAGAACCCGATCTACAAATCGTGGTCTGAACGGCGGTCTTGTGGCCGAAATGACGCATAGCAAGCCATCAAGATTGGCCGCTATGGTCTGCCAGGCCCCCTGATTTCGATTCCAGCGCGCGAAGCGGTTAACGCGCGCATGGCGGCCGGTAATAAAGCCTCTCTGTGAGTCCGTAATGTCAAACAACACCTTATCGCCGGGGGCCAGGGGGTTGTAGGACTGTTCATCTTCCTTTAGCTTTTTCCCCTTGATTCGACATTCAAAATGTTCTCCACTCTTACCGCGAACATCGTAAATGTTCTTTATGCCGCTGTAGATGGTACCGGTCATGACAGTGTTCCCGCCCAATGAAGCTCATGCATCTGGGCAAAACGGGCATATCGTCGATAATCCTTTTCTTGACTCGTCACATAAAGGCAATTTTCCTGGGTCAGAGAATCCACTTCGCTATCCACACTTCCTTCGAGCAGTGATAAGATGCGTCGTCCCACTCCCACACGAGAATCCACGATAACAACACCCTCTCCCAAACCCTGCGCGATGAGATCGAGGACATGGAGAAAATGTGTACATCCCAACACCACCGTGCCAACGCCCGCCGAACGAATTTCATTGAGGGCCGGTTCCAAGAGTTCCACGGCCCCTGGCACACCCTCTTCCACCCATTGCTCCTCAATGAAACGAACGATGTTGTTAGCTCTAACCAGAATCACATGTTTTTCCGACGCGACGGCTGATATCAATCGGTCCAAATAGGGAGAATCGATGGTTCCCTGTGTTGCCAAGACGGCTATTGGACGATTGCCCGTGTGTATCGTCGCCTGTTTCACCGCCGGAACGGTGCCCACCACCGGACAGGGTGAAACAGCCCGGACGGCATCAAGAGCCGTCACCGAAGCCGTATTGCACGCGATCACCAACAGCCGCGGAGTTCCGACTGTGAAAATCCTCTCGACAGTGTCCAACACGGTGTAGCAAAGCAGCTCCGCGGATAATTCACCGTAGGGAAAATGCGCTGAATCGGCAATGTAAGAAAACTTCAAACGGGGGCAGTTCATTCTCACCCAATCTAAATAGGGCAGACCACCGATTCCAGAATCGAGAAAAGCGATGGAATTGTCAATCATCGTTAAACAGATCGGCAAAGGCCTGGCGCCCCTGCTCGTTAGCACGCTTTGAGGCCGTCCCGGTGCGCGATGAGGGGCGAAACCAGTCGCAGAAATTGGCTCTGTTTTTCTCTACTATCAGTTCACTGACAGGCTCTCGACAATCATTGGCCGCCCCAGGAAGATAGTGGTCGCAATTGGTACAGGTTTTCAATTCCCTGCCGCATGCGGCACATAGACTCGTTCTGTAGACCGGTGCCTCATAGTCGGCACCACAATTTGCGCAGGCTGGCATGTACTCATAATAATCGGTGAAAGCATTCATAGCAATTGCATTAATTATGATTCTCGCGTATTATCGCAGACGCCGTGTTATCTCTTAAGACATGTGCTCATGCTCAATGTACTCATGTGGCCTGGGCCGGGTCCGCGCGATGCCGGGCTCATCATCCCGATTCGATTTCTTGGGAAAACGAGGTTGTGAGTGAGCTCTCACGGGAGGCCGGGACATTCGAAGATTGCGATTACTCTGGAATTAACTTCTCAGGAACCCGCATCGAGGGATATGATTTCCGCTACTGCCGATTCACCGGGTCCTCACTTCGGGGTTGCTCCTTCCGGGGAACGAGCTTTCATATGTGCCTTCTGGATAATTTGGATGCCAATGAATGCCAGTTCCAGGGAAGTCGAATGATGGGCGTTATGGCCTCCGGATCACTATTCAACGCGGCCGATTTCACCGGTTCAGACCTTTTTAATACGAATTTCGTCGGCATCAATGGCCACTTTGCCGTTTTCAGCCAGTCCGATCTGTTTTACAGCCGTTTCATTGCGGCATCGCTGCATGGGGCCGAATTCAGGGACTGCAATCTCAAACGGGTTGATTTTACAAATGCGATTCTTCGGGGGGTTGATTTTCGTGATTCGAATCCGCAGGAGTCCTACAATATGAGGGTGGTGAACTAATTGAGGCTCATAAGTCATTTCCCAAGCGTCGGCATGAGTAACAGCTATGTGCTGGGCCCAAACGCTGGGGGAGCCGCCATACTGGTTGATCCTGGGAAAATCAATGACAACCTCATAGTTCGCATCGTGGATAGTCAGTTTCACATCACCACCGTCTTGATAACTCATAGTCATGCCAATCATATCAGCGGCCTGCGTACATTGCTGAAAATTTTCGACGCGGAAATTGTCGCCGGGAGCACTCATGTGATGAATTTCGAAGCGAGGACGGTAACGGACGGCATGACCATCGAGCTATCAGGAATGCGTGTCGACGTGCTGGAGGTTGAGGGTCATTCAACAGATAGCCGGGTGTATCGAATCGGCCCCTACCTTTTCACCGGTGATACATTGTCAGCGGGCCGGGTGGGTAGCGCATCGAGTAGCGCTAGCGGAAAAATCCTTGTCCAATCGATTCGTCAAAAAATCCTAGGATTGTGCGATAACACGCTGATTCTACCGGGACATGGGCCTCCGACAACGGTATTTGCCGAAAGAACGTGGAATAGCAGCCTGTAATGCCCATGACACGATCCATAAGATCCCTTAAGGCAATCTCATGCCGAGCTGGTCCATGACACTGCGAAACCGGTAAGGCAGCTCCGCGGTGAAGTTCTTCCATCCAACTCCCTGGATTTCGATGCCCAGCTTCCAGGAGTGAAGCATCAGTGTGGCATCGGGGAAGAGCGAATCCCCGTCCCCATAAATCGGATCACCCAATACGGGGGTTCCCATCGATTTCAGATGCACCCTGATTTGATGAGTTCGTCCGGTAAGTATTCTCAGCAGGAGTAGTGCATAACCAGCGGATTGCCCGAGCAGCCTGTAGCGGGTGAGAGCGGCTTTGGCGTGGGGGACATTGACCGCGAAGATCTTGCGATTATGGGGATGGCGCCCGATGGGACTGTCAATTTCGCCTTCAGCTTTCCTAGGAATGCCCCGGGTAAGAGCCAAATAGCGCTTCTTAATGCTTCGATCACGGAATTGGGCGGAGAGGAATTCCAATGCCTGGGGATTCTTTGCCGCGATGATAAGACCCGAGCAGTCCTTATCCAATCGATGAACGATGCCCGGTCGGACACGATCGCCCTGAAACAGCGCATCAAACCGGGCATATCGGTGAAGGAGTCCCTGCACCAATGTGCCATGCATATGTGTATGACTAGGGTGTACCACCACGCCCTGTTTCTTGTCTATCAGCAACGAGTTCTCGTCCTCGTAGAGGATTTTCAGAGCCAGGGGCTCTGGCGCGATGTCACAGGATGGCGGATCATCCCATTCGACAACTACCTTGACGCCCTCGGTGAGTTTCTTAGAAGGCTTCAGTATCCTGCCACCTAAATCCCGTATAGTGACAGATCTTCGGTCAATCTGGCTCCGGGTGAACATTCCCAGGGAGGCAACGAAACAATCCGCCCTGATGGCACCTTCTCCCCCCTGTCGAACGGTGAACACCTCACGGTTCATCTTCTGCCGTCTGCTTCGCCCGCTTATTGATATTGATGAAAAGATCGACCAAGCCTAATAGAAAGGAAGCTCCCGCTGCCGAGCCGGCTATAATCAAGATGTCCTGATTCGATCGCTGGGAGCCGATTGAGTATGTGGGACTGAAATTGTGGGTCGCGGCGATTGAGAAATCGTATATCAGCGATGTCACCAAAAAGGTGAGAGGAAAAGTGCCGATTGATATCACCTCCAATCGCCTGATATCCTGTGCCCAATGGGGGAATTCCGCAGGATCGTATTCCTCCGGGGTGAGAGTTTCCGGTTCAGGCAGCTGTTGAGCATGGGGACTGTAATAGGAGAAGAGGATCACGCAAAGCAGTAATACCCGCCTCATTGCCTATCCCCGAAAATCGCGGTGCCGAGACGTAAATGATTGCTACCCTCGGCCACTGCCCATCGATAGTCAGAACTCATGCCCATCGACAGTATGGGCTCCCCCGCAATACAGCCTGCGATGTTATCATACCAGCTTCGACATGAGGAGAAGCACTTCCTCACCATTTTTTCATCGTCTACAAAGGGGGCCATCGTCATTACCCCACGCAGTATCAGAAAGGGCATCTCGGCTATTTCTTCCGCGGCCTCCAGGAAATAGACAGGATCGACGAATCCAGACTTGCTTCTCTCTCCGGAAGTGTTCACCTGCAGCAATACATCGAGGGCCTTGCCGATTGTCGCACGATACCGGGATAGCCGTGTGGCAATTCTCACCGAATCCACCGAATAGACTCCCTGGTAGCGGGTATCAATACGCGAGGCCTTATTGCTCTGGAGATGGCCGATGAAGTACAACGGATAGACAGCGGCATCGAGAGACGCGAATTTCGCCGACGCTTCTTCCACTCTGTTCTCACCAAAATCTGTAATGCCTGCCTCTCTGGCCTCCACAATCTCGGAGGCGCTCCGTGTTTTTGAGACGGCCATCACACGAATGGACGAGATATCCCTCGCATACTGGTTGGCAAACGCATTCAGTTTGTCGCGCAAGGTGCGTAAGTTATCCGCAATAGGCATACTATTAGGAATTATATCCATTTGCAATGAGATAGGAAATGGAATACGACACACCTTGACAAAGAAAACCCATGATACTAGGCTCTTAAAAGAGCTTCCGGGGTGGTCTGTAAGACCTGAGAACACACTCATGAACCTGATCCGGGTTATGCCGGCGTAGGAACGAGGCTCCTCGTGCGCCCGGAACCAGCATCAAAATTGAGGAATGGATTTATGAAGCGTAACGCGCTGGTTTGTCTTGCTTTTCTTCTGTGCATTTCCCCTTCCACCATATCGGCCATCGGTGATAAAGAAGCATCCGATGAGGTGACTATCACGGTGTACTGTTATGACTCATTCAGCTCTGAGTGGGGACCCGGCCCGGCAATCGCAGAGGCTTTTTATCAGGCTAAAGGAATCAGGATCGACTTCAGGGCACCCGGTGATGCCGTGACGGTTCTCAATCAGCTCATCCTGGAGGGGGACTCCGGAGAAGCCGATGTTGTTGTCGGACTGGATGAGAGCCTTCTTGATCGCGCCTTGAATGCCGAGGTACTCGCGGTGTACGAATCAAAGGAGCTTTCAAGCCTGCGAGCCGATCTGATATTCGATAAGAGCCATCATCTTCTACCCTTCGATTACGGGCATTTCGCGATATGCTACGACTCACAGGTAGTCAAGAATCCTCCCACATCTTTAGAAGATCTCACTTCCGAACAATTCGCGAAATCGTTGGTAATAATGGATCCGAGGACATCGACACCGGGGCTGGGATTCCTCCTATGGACAGTCGCATCCTTTGGGGAAAATTGGCTGGATTATTGGAGGGATCTCAGGCCTACAATACTGACCGTCTCCAACGGCTGGAGTCAGGGCTATACCCTGTTCACCGCGGGCGAGGCACCCATGGTTCTCAGCTACGGCACCAGTCCGGTTTATCATGCTGAATATGAGGACAGCTATCGATACAAGGCTGCGGAATTTTCCGGCGGTCATCCTACTCAAATCGAAGTCATGGGTATCGTAAAGGGCACAAGGCATCGAAAGGAAGCCGAATCCTTTATTGATTTCATGCTGGGTGCCGAGGCTCAATATCTTCTGGCAACTAAAAACATCATGCTGCCGGTGAATCATGATGTGGCATTGCCTGATTCATTCGATGTTGCCCTCAGACCCGCAGAAACGATTGATATCGACATGGGAAAATTTGATTCCGCCCACATCGATGAACTCATCCGCCAATGGCGTGAGGTTTTCTGAGGCTTGGAGGCTTGAAAAAATTCTCTGGACGATTAAGCGCGTTAGGAATTTTTCTTGTGCCCACTGTTTTTTGGACCGGGCTCTTCGCCCTCCCCTTGGTTTTGGTTTTCGCAAAGGCCGTGGAAAACTTAAGGGGGGCGATACCCGTTATTCTGTCCCCTTATAACTTGAGAATTCTATGGTTTTCCATCTTTCAAGCGGGATTGAGCATGGTATTCTCCATCCTTCTGGGGTTTCCCGGGGCCTACCTCGTAGGTCGTTATCTGTTTCCAGGCCGACGACTGCTTAAATCCCTCTCAACAGTGCCATTTGTTCTCCCTTCCATATTAGTGGTTCTCGGCTTCGTATTGGTTTTCGGGAATTCGGGACTGATTAATACGATGAGAAGGGCGATAGTCGGAAGCGAAGTTGAACCCTGGAGCATACTCTACTCTCTCAAAGCCATTATTATGGCTCACACCTTCTATAATTTCCCCATCACACTGAGAATTGTCGGCGATGCCTGGGCGGCCCTGCCGCAATCCAGTTACAGAGCCGCCCGAAGCTTGGGAAGCGGAAGGCTGCGAAGGTTCGTTATGATCGATTTGCCCGCGCTCGCGCCGGCCATACTGACATCGGCAATTCTTACCTTCCTTCTGTGTTTCATGAGTTTCGCCGTTGTTCTCGTCCTTGGGGGAAGTCCCGAATTCAGCACCCTGGAAGTGGAAGTCTACCGGCTCGTCAAACAGCAGCTTGATTTCGATTCGGGAAGCATCCTGGCCCTCCTCGAATCATGCATAGCCCTGTTTCTTCTCATTATGTATACGCATCTGGAGAAGAAACTACGCAGGAATTCAAGGATGGCCGCCCATGGCTCCTTGGCGCGTCAGCCGACAATTCTGCGTGGAAAAACGGTTGTTCCAGCGCTCATCTACCTCATGCCGACTCTCCTTTTCATACTGACTCCCCTGCTGTCGATTTTCGCCCACAGCATTGTTGTACGCGCAACGCGTCTGGCGCCGCTTCACTTATCCCTGAGTCATTGGAAACGCCTGTTTGGGGCGGGGGAAGTTTCCGGTCTACTTCCCGTTCTCTCGGCACTCCGCACTCTCCTGCTGGGTGCGGCCGTGGCCATAACAACCACCCTGACGGCATCATTGGCGGCTTGGTATACCACGACTCAGCATGGATGGTCAGCGCGTTTGCTCAGAGGCATGATGTTCCTTCCATTGGGAGTCAGTTCGATCATTCTCGGGCTGGGATTCCTCCTCATGTCACGCTTGATACCTGCTAATCGTGCGATATCTCTCGTGCTGCTCATGAGCGCTCATACAATGATTGCCCTTCCCTTCGCCTATCGCATCATCAGCGGTCGTTTGAGAGAGATTTCCTTCAGAATACCCCAGGCCGCCCGAGCCGCTGGCGCAGGCCCGGTTAAAACCCTATTCATGATAGTACTGCCACTATCACGGCCCGCATTGATGAGCGTGAGCGTCTTCACTCTGGCTCTTTCGGTCGGCGAATTGAACGCTTCACTCATCCTTGCCCCCACCCAGTTTACCACATTGCCCCTTGCCATCTTTCGCATGATTAATGCCTATGACATCTTTGGAGCCAGTGCCCTGGGAACCCTATTAATCGGAGTAAGCGCGATGAGTTTCCTCGCCCTGGATCGCTATGGTAGAGCAGAATATGAGCGGCTTTGAACTCAGCTTCGCCGATGTAAGGTTCACTCGGGGTAGTTTTCGTCTCGAAGCTCATCTTTCGTTTCCCGCCGGCAGGTTGACGGTGATACTCGGCCCGAGTGGTTGTGGGAAATCCACCCTTCTCGATCTTGCCGCCGGTTTTCTGCTCCCCGAATCCGGGCGAATTCTCGAAGGGAAATGGGATGTAACATCGCTCGCGCCGGAGAAACGACGGGTCGGAGTCGTTTTTCAGGACTATGCTCTCTTTCCAAACCTCTCTGTGCTCGATAATGTGGCTTTCGGGCCTCGTGTAAGGGGAAAGACGAGGAAGGAGGCCCATCATATCGCCGGGCAGTATCTTGAGCTATGTCACATGAGCCCGCTTTCCGATAGGAAGCCCTTGTCACTATCCGGGGGGGAATGTCAACGAGTTTCTCTAGCCCGGGCACTGGCTATCAATCCGGAGCTTCTCTTGCTGGATGAACCCTTTGGCTCACTGGATGCCGCATTGAGAAGGGAGTTGAGGGCGGAGGTTCGTCGCATCCAGAAGGAAACGGGAATCACCACGATTCTAGTAACACACGATCAGGATGAAGCGTTATCCCTTGCCGATCACCTTGCCGTCATGCAAGATGGGCGTATCATTCAGAGTGGTGAACCCATAGATATCTGGAAGAATCCTGTCGACCTATCCACCGCGCTCTTCCTAGGGCGCAGCACTCGTCTGAAAGCACTCGGTGTGGATAGGGATGCCGCTACTATTCGCACGAGCGCTGGTATCATTCGCATGGAATCTCATGTCGTTTTTCCCGATGCCCCCGCGACGTTGATAGTGAGGCCGGAAGACATGCGTCTGGCTGATAATGGACCACTGGAAGGGGTGGTCATATCGGCGGAATTTGTGGAGGGTTTATGGCGTATATGGCTTACAAGTGGAGAACCCGGGGATCTCCTTGACTGTAACTATTATGGCAATCATCCCCCCCACATCGGGGACTCACTGCGCCTGGACGTCGCTAAGGGAGCCACAAGAATCCTGCCAGGACAGATTGATGAGCCCTAGTTTCCCCCCGTGGCACTGGCTGTTCGTGCCTGAGCCTCAGAAGCGTAAATATCGAGATTGTCGTCGGGTACCCAACCGGTGACTGATGTTTCGTGCGATCTCAACTCCAGCCAATAGGATTGTCCATCCTCCATTCCGATTTTTGAGAGTATCTCAACGATCTCCCCCCTGCGCAGCAAACCATTCACCGAAGAACCGGCTTCGTTTGTTTCCAGCACTTTGAGATAGGGATGGTTTACTACACCCCATTGGGATTCGGCAGTAAGAATCGGTGTCGACGGCAGCTCCACTGTAAGGGGCTTTGCCTGGGGTTTGCAAGCCATCATGGTCAAAAAAAACGCTATACCTAGTGTCGGGAGAATTCTTGTTATCATGAACCCTGCGCCCTAAGATGGTTTATTTCATCACGGAGGACGGCGGCTTCCTCATATTCCATGTTCTTAGCCCTTTCAAGCATCTCATTTTCCAGTGCCTTGATAAGCCTCTTCTTCTGTTTAGGATCTAAAAGATTTGACGATTTCTTAAGAACATCGATACTCATCTTCTCCACCGCCCGCCTATCATTGGTTCGGCGTATGAGAATATCCTGAATTTCCTTTTTGATTGATTCGGGAGTGATGCCATGCTTCCGATTATACTCAGACTGTATCATACGACGTCGTTCGGTTTCATTGATGGCCGTTTTCATGGCGCTGCTCACCCGGTCGGCATACATGATGACTTGCCCATTCGTGTTTCTAGCCGTTCTTCCTATAGTTTGAATCAAGCTGGTCTCGCTCCTGAGAAAGCCAACCTTATCCGCGTCCATTATAACCGTGAGAGAGACTTCTGGAAGATCCAGGCCCTCCCTGAGAAGATTGATGCCCACAAGCACATCGAACACACCCGTTCTCAAGTCACGCAGAATTTCCACGCGTTCAATTGTTTCCACTTCGCTGTGAAGATAGCGAACCTTGATGCCCAGTCCCGTGAGATAATCGGTGAGTTCTTCTGCCATCTTCTTGGTAAGGGTGGTTACAAGGACCCTTTCCGTCCTCTCCACCCTGATGTTGATTTCGCTGTAGAGATTCTCGATCTGATTCGCGGTGGGCCGCACTTCAATGGGTGGATCGAGCAGTCCCGTGGGGCGTACGAGCTGTTCCACGACGGCCTTTGACTTCTTTCTCTCTTCCTTTCCGGGTGTCGCAGAAACATAGACGACTCTATCCAGGCGGTCTTCGAATTCCTGATAAACCATGGGGCGGTTGTCCAGGGCCGAGGGAAGACGGAAACCGAAGTTCACAAGGTTCAGCTTCCGCGAGCGATCGCCTTCGTACATGGCACGCACCTGTGAGAGAGAGACATGGGATTCATCCACGAAGGTGAGGAATTCTTCTGGATAGTAGTCCAGCAAAACCTCCGGGCGTTCACCAGGCTGACGACCGGTGAGATGTCTACTGTAGTTTTCGATTCCCGGGCAATATCCCATCTCAAGGAGCATTTCAATGTCGTATTCGGTTCTGGTTTTCAACCTCTGGGCTTCTACAACCTTGCCGACGGCTTCCAAATCTCTCAGCTGGTTTTCCAACTCTTCCCTGATGGTCTTGCAGGCCAGCCGTACACTCTCTTCAGGCATAACGAAGTGTTTTGCGGCATATATGGTGGTTGTTTCCAGTTCTTTCAGTATTTCACCACTAAGGGGGTGAATTCGATGTATCTCTTCCACCATGTCGAAATTGAGACTGATTCGATAAGCGATATCGGCGAAATAGGCTGGAAAAATCTCCAGCACATCCCCACGGATGCGAAACTTCCCACGCTCCAAAATGGCATCGTTGCGCTGGTACTGCATGTCGATGAGACCCAATTTCAGCTTATGAAGATCGATTTCCTCGCCACGGTGAATCTGCAGTCTCATATCCCGGTAGGTTTCGGTGCTTCCCAAACCATATATGCAGGAGACCGTCGCAACAATAACAACATCACGACGTTCCATAAGACTCATGGTTGCGGAGAGCCGCATGCGTTCAATTTCTTCGTTTATGCTCGCGTCTTTCTCGATGTAAAGATCGCGCGAGGGAACATAGGCCTCAGGCTGGTAGTAATCGAAGTAGGAAACAAAATACTCCACGGCATTATCAGGGAAGAAATCCTTGAACTCCCTGTAGAGCTGTGCGGCCAGGGTTTTGTTATGACTGACGATCAGAGCCGGCATTTGCATTTCTTCGATGGTTTTGGCCATGGTGTACGTTTTCCCTGAGCCTGTAACACCCAAGAGTGTCTGGCATTTCAGCCCCTCTCTGAAACCCCTTGTTAGGGATTGTATTGCTGCCGGTTGATCACCCGCGGGCTCGTATGGCGCGACAACCCTGAATTGACGATTCATCGTTATTCCCCGGTTCTTGCGGCCAGCGCAACATTCACTGCCAGCTCCTTCTTCCCTCTGACAAGTCTAATGGTTACCTGCTGCCCAGGGCGGGTTTGTTCCAGGGCGGCATAGAAATCGCCCAGTGTGCTAATCTGCTCGTCATCGATACCGACAATGATGTCTCCACCCAGGTAGATGACATTGTTGCCGCTCCTTACCGGACTGTCGGGAGAACCGCCTTTGATACCAGCTTTCTCCGCATTGCCCCCTTTACGTACCGTGGAAACCAAGATACCCTCTGATACTCTCAGGTTCGCATAGCGCACCAATGAAGGAAAAAGCTGTACGGGCTCGATGTCAATCCATCCACGTTGCACAAATCCGTGACGTATCAGATCGGGAACCACCCTTTGCGCCGTATCGACAGGTACCGCGAAGCCGATGCCCACGGAACCACCTGACGGGCTGTATATCATCGTATTCACACCGATAAGCTCCCCGAAGGAATTGAGCAGTGGACCACCTGAGTTTCCCGGATTGATGGAAGCGTCAGTTTGTATCAGGTCGCGAATGACAATGCCTCTGTCGTTTATCAACGGCCGTCCCAACCCGGAAATGATACCAGTTGTAAGCGTTCTCTCGAATGCGAAGGGATTTCCTATTGCCAGGACCTTTTGCCCCACTTGCAAATCCGCGGATGAGCCGAAGGGTATCGTTATCAAATCCTGATCCTCAGGGTTGAATTTGATGACAGCCAGATCGTTTTCGGGATCGCTTCCGATGACTTCACCCTCATAGAGTTTACCGTCAGCAAGAGTGACATTTACCTTATACGCATTCTCCACCACATGGTTGTTTGTGAGTATGTATCCACGATTGTCGATAATGGATCCCGAACCTGATGATCCCTCCCTGGGTACCGCCTCGAGAAACCAATTATATCCCACTACCTCTGTGGTGATATTGACAACAGCCCTGTTATAACGATCGTACACCTCGATGTTTTCCAGCTCATCGGAAGAAAACCCACGGCTGTCTGTGGGCTTCTTTGCAACACTGATTTCTGATCTCTGATAGTCGAAGGATGTATCTGTGCTCGCGGTCTCCAGGACGGTGGAAGGGGAAGTTTGCCCTGTCTTATCGGAGCCGAGATGGAAATCGATAACACCGAATCCTAATAGGAGGATGAAGGTGAGCAGCGATAGAGTTGTCAGTGTATGAATGAGTTTTTTTCTCCCGAAGTTCATAGTTACATTATAGCTTCACAAGCGCGATCTTTGGAAGACGATGGATTTTCAAGTATCTCAAAGCGTACGCCAATACAGATCCCGATCACCATATCGGCGGTGTTGTAACGCTTCAAGCAAGTCCTGGGCATTGACATTTTCTCGTCCGGCCATATCCGCCAGGGTTCGCCCAACCCGGAGTACCCCATGAGCGGCCCGGGAGGACAAGCCGAGTTTTCGAACGGCCTCGGTGAAATAGGATGGCGATTCAGTATCAAGAGCGACATAGCGCTTGAGTTCACCTGGGGGAATCTCGGCGTTGCACTGCCATGCACAATCGGCATAGCGGGTATTTTGTATGGTTCTTGCGGCTTCCACCCTCCTTCTTACGGTGGTCGTATCCTCACCGGGCGCATCCAGTAGCACTTCCGGCGAAACCGGTGTGACAGGCACCCGGATATCTATCCGATCACGCAATGCCCCACCGAGGCGACGCCAGTAACAATGTATTTCCGGTGTTGTACAGACGCAAGGGGATTCTTCTCGCCCCATATTGCCACAGGGACAGGGATTCATGGCCATCTGCAGCTGGAAATCGGCGGGATACCACCAGGTGCGCCCCGCTCGCGCCATTTCCACCCGACCGGATTCTAAAGGCTCACGCAGGGATTGGAGAACGCGGGGACCAAATTCAGGTGCTTCATCCAAAAAGAGAACTCCTTTGTGAGCGAGGGATACCTCTCCCGGGCGGATTCCAGCGCCCCCGCCGATGATGCCCTCGACGGAAGCCGAATGATGAGGCTCCCGAAAAGGAGGCCGGCGTATCAGACCCGTATCGGCACCCATCTTCCCGGCCTGGGACCAAATCCTTGATACTTCCAGAGAGCCTATTCCACTCAAATCCGGTAATAAACCACTGAGGGCCCTGGCGGCCATTGTCTTTCCGCTGCCGGGGGGGCCAAAAAGGAGTAGGTGATGTCCCCCGGCGGCAGCCGTTTCCAAAGCCCGGCGCAATAGCGGCTGTCCCCTGAGGTCAGCGAAGTCTTGAATGGCCGTAGCGCCGAAAGTCTCTGTTGCCGATGAAGACGAATGCCGAAAACCGGTATCCGGGTTTCCAGTCTGAAACCCCTGCCCTTCTATGAGACAGGGCAAGTCCTGAAGATGATTGATACCCGCAGAGTACCCACCGGGAAGGACAGATGCTTCCACGTGGTTCTTTTTGGGAACGACGAAGTGATTTATCCCCTGACCCAAGGCGGCGGCTGCTGCCGAGAGCACCCCACTGACTGCCCTTACAGAGCCATCGAGCTGGAGTTCACCGGCACAGAGTACCGCGCTTAAGGATGGAACAGAAAGCTGCCCTGAAGCGGCCAATATCCCCGTAGCGATTGCTAAATCATAGGATGCGCCTTCTTTGCGTATACCGGCAGGCGATAGGTTTACCAAAATGCGGTCGGCCGGAAAATGAAAACCACTGCGCCTCAAAGCCACCCTGACCCTATCCCGAGACTCCCTCACCGCATTATCCGGTAGGCCTACGATGTCCAGTCCCGGGATGCCTCGGCGTATGTCAACTTCCACAGATACTAAACGTCCTGAGTATCCACAAGCGGCGTATGCGTATATCTTCATTGCGGCCCCGCTTTACATGACGGTACCGTAATCCCCATCACTTGAGTATCAGGCTGAATATCTCCCCTACGGATGACAGCGAAGCAGGCACCGTTATGGGTCTGATTGGATAATCACAAGGCCTGCCTATCATGGGGCAATGTTTACCTGGGTGAATACTAGAGCCGCATCCTCAAGCCCCCTCTGACTACAGCCCATCCCGTAAAGGCTCGGATTGTACAAATCCGGCTGTTTTGTAGCTGAGCTCACACACAAGGCCTGTGACTATGTCAGAGACAGAGAAATCATAATGAAGCCTGATCATTCCCCGTGCCCCAAATCCGCTTGAACTCCCATTGTGCGTGTCGTTGTAGTTTTTGATAAACAAAAACTACACCTCAGGCTGCTGCCAGAATTGCACACCAAGATCAAGGCCGAAATTTGCACCTAGTGGAATATCCCAGGCGGTTATGCCGGCTCTCCAGGAGTTGTGGAGCATGCCGTCGGAAACCCCTGCCTGAAGTAAGATTACGCTATCAGAGGCTCTCAGATAATTATCCAGCATCAGCTCTGTTCCATACGGGGTGAAGATGTAGCGAAACTTCGGCAGGTAAGCCACTTCTGATCCGAGGGGAATCATGAAAACAGACCCATGTGTTTTTCCGCGAAAAACGTATTCGGCAAATACACTGTAGAGTGCGTAATGATTCATGGGGTCTGTTGCTAAGGCAATCCAGGCGTACTTATGGAGTTTGTTCGCTGTGAACGCTTCGGTGCCATACAGTTTGTTGAGATTAGAGACATAATCATGCACATCGGATTGTGTTCTATCCTCGTCTGTAATAAGGGTGTACCCGTTTATGTCGTTGTTGCCAAAAAGATATACAAGGGCGTTCTGATAGCCGATCGTTCCGCTTTGAATACTATTTCTGCCGATTACACGGGCCAAAATCGTACTGGCTTCCGAGCCGCCTATTGCCGTGATGAGGTTCCGCTGCAACGCTCGCTGTCGATCGTCGGGCTTGCTTCCTTGCCAGCCAGAGCTGTATAGTGTTGGCAGCCTGTAGTCGAAGGGAGGAGGCGCTGTAAGATAAACGCCCGTGATTCGTATTCCAGTTTCCCAAAAACGAGCGCCATGACCGAAAAGCTCGTGGTTCAGGGCGGGAAAGATCCAAAAACTGAGTGGGTAGTCGAGAACAAAGATCTTTAAAAATCTCAGTCCGACATTGGCACCTTTTTCCAGGTCCGAGCTTCCCTCGAAAAAATGACTGGGGATGAGCGTGTTTTCGAGATTTGCCCATAGATGATGCGTGAAAGCGACATACTCGACTCCCGAGCGCATATCGATGGTTGGATCTATGAAGATGTTATATCTGGATTTGGACTCCCCAAAGGAAAATGTCGTTCCGATAACAAGGAATTGAAGAACGAATTATTGTACGATGAGGCCTCTTCTTATCACATTGGCATCGTATTGGATTTTATCTTCTGTTGTCAAACATAAGCTTGCCACGCATCATGGCATTCCAAGCGTTATTTTAAGGAACAAATTCCCCATGATGAGGCTCCCGGAAAGGGGCTTCTGTGTGTCAGGCCCGACACATGAGGACATGCAAACCCCATTATCATCAAGCGAATAACTCCCGCTGGGATGTCACCAGTTGATTGCAGCGTTCATTCATCGGATTTCCTGAATGACCCTTCACCCACAGCCAGCTGATTGTGAGCTTCTCATTCAGTTCTCGCAATTGGAGCCAGAGATCTTTGTTTTTGACTGGTTTACCAGCGGCTGTTTTCCACCCCTTGTCAATCCAGGAGGGCATCCATTGAGTTATGCCGTATTGGACATACTTGGAATCTGTATGAATCTCGATTCTCAGTTCTCGGCCGTATCTCTTCATCACAAGCTCAAGCGCGCGAATCACAGCGGTTAACTCCATCCTGTTGTTGGTGGTATCGCTGTCGCCCCCTGAAATCTCTAGCGGCTCATTCTCCGATCCCTTACTGTCCTTTTTCCCAATAATCGCGGCCCAACCTCCGGGTCCAGGGTTGTCTGTACAGCCACCGTCGGTGTAAATTGTCAATGCGTCAGTCATGAGTACCTCGGATTCTGAATTACTCTGGGCAAAGCTCATCCTGGAATGTTAGGGGGTGCGATTAATAACTCACCAACTTGATGCGGTGCCCAACCCATTTCTCGATGCCCTCGAATACTCCCGCAAGTTCCGCCTGAGCTGATTCGGGGTCATCCCCCTTATCCGAGTGGCAGGATGCGTAGAATTTGATTTTTGGTTCGGTTCCGGATGGTCGTACAGTAATCAGACTGCCATCTTCCATTTCATACTGAAGCACATCCGTAGTCGGTAAAGAGATGTTCTTCTCCTTCCTTCCATGAGATGTAGTTGTGCCATCCCGATAATCCACTACGGCGCTCACCCCAATGGCGGCGATTTCTCGCACTGTGTCGCGTCTCAAAGAAGACATGAGCTCCGCCATGATGTCCTGGCCTCTTTCCCCCTCGAAGTTCCTGCTAATGAGAATCTCCTGCCAGTATCCGAATCGGCTCCAGAGTTCCCTAAGGTGATCCATCACAGTCATGCCCCGGGCCTGATTCCACAAGGCCATTTCCGCCGTCATCGCGGCTGCCGACACGGCATCCTTGTCGCGAACAGCCGTACCCACGAGAAAGCCATAGCTCTCCTCACTGCCGAACACGAAGTGATGGCTTGCTTCGGATTCAAATTGCCGTATTTTCTCACCGATATACTTGAAACCAGTGAGAACCCGAAAACTGTCTACGCCGTAAGATTCGGCTATCCGGTTTTGCAATATCGATGTCACTATGGTGTTAACAAAGGCCGGTTTTTCTGGTAGGGTGCCGGCCTCCTTTCTGGTCCGGAAGATATAATCGGCTAGCATGGCTCCTAGTTGATTCCCCGTGATGAGAATCCATTCACTGCCCTGGGGTACGGCAATCCCAAGGCGGTCGGCATCCGGATCGGTAGCCAGCAGTAAATCAGCTTCTTCCTTGTGAGCGAGTTTCAAACCCATTTCCAATGCCGGGGCGAATTCAGGATTAGGAAACTCTGTTGTGGAAAAATCACCATCCGGTTCCCGCTGCTCCGGTACGGTGATGAGTTCTATCCCCATTTCGCCCAACACCGATTCCACAGGTACCAGCCCCGCGCCGTGAAGGGGGGTGTAGACCACTTTGATGCTCCCCCCCCGCTCACGAACTAATGCGGGATTCAATGACTGGCTTGCCACCATCTGACGATATGAATTGTCGATCTCCTCATCAATGGGGATGATGAGCCCTGAGTTCTCAGCTTCGGCAAGGCTCATGGCTTCCACCCGGCCCGATACCTTCCTTACCTCAGAAATGATGCCCTTATCATGGGGGGGGACAACCTGAGCACCATCTGACCAAAAAACCTTGTAACCATTATAGATCGCCGGATTGTGACTGGCAGTTACCATGATACCGGCACAGGCTCCTTGCCTGCGAACGGCATATGAAAGCACAGGGGTGGGACGCAGCGATGTGAATATCCAGGTTCGTATCCGGTTGGACGCGAGCACCCGGGCAGCTTCTTCCGCGAAAATTTGGGAGTAGTTTCTGTTGTCATAGGCTATAACAACACAGCGCTTAGATTCAGGAACTTGATTTCTGATGTAGTTGGCCAAGCCCAAGGTGGCCTTGCGAATGACGGTGGGATTGACGCGATTCAGACCGCCGCCGATGATTCCACGCAGTCCCCCCGTGCCGAAATCGAGCTCACGCCAAAACCGATCGGAGAGCTCAACACTATCCTCACTTTCCAGAAGCATTTTAACTTCATTGCGAAAGATATCATGCTCTTCTTGAGATAGATACTCGTTGGCTTTGACACGAATTGCGTCAAAATCTTTCCCCATGCCCTTCCTCAATATCCAGGGAGTCGTTGCTGCGCCTTCGATGACATCTATGATTCTAACATGACTTTGAACCAAGAAGCCATATCTTCACACCGCGAACCTCAAGGTTTTGACGGATTCATCCCTCATATACCCCACTTAGAGAGAGTATAGCGATGCCTTTTTCCGGTAGCAGAGCAAATGACGCTCCATGAGACTCAAAACGCATCAGAATCCAAGGGATTGCCGGTGCTCAGGGGCCATGAGCGGCGATTCGACTCGTCCCTTAGAGTCTCTTTGATACACTTTCGCCATGCTCCGAGGCATCCAAGGCTCTTCTCGCTTTCATTCTAATCCCTTCATCAGGATCTTTGAGCGCGAGAGTGATGCCACGGTAGGCCGATTCACTAGCAATTTCCGCCAAAAGTTCAATCGCCTCGCGACGCTCCTGGACTTCCCTGTGACTCAATCTCCGGATGAGAGTTTCGACAAATCCGGTTTTCTGAAGCAGCTCCGCGAGGGCGGGTCTGAGTGAGGGTGACTGCTTTCTCAACAATGCCGCGGCAATGTCTTCCTCGCTCTCTTCCATGGCCGCAAAAACCTCGACAATGCGGTCGCGAAGGATCATTTCGGCTCCGTGATAATGCTTAAGCAGGGTCAGTATCGCCTTCTCATCCGTCCTGCGGGATAGGGCGGTTACGGACTCCTGGCGCATATCGGTGCTGCTGCCGAGAAAGCGAATCATCACAGCAATCGATTCCGTGCTACGGCTTGCCGAGAGTC
>Ga0209049_1000004_pt1 | contig 62453 bp, 51 predicted proteins | sample WorMetulBAHAMAS2_FD_187398 | JGI IMG/M metagenome (GOLD analysis project Ga0209049, IMG submission 187398) | Marine gutless worms symbiont microbial communities from Max Planck institute for Marine Microbiology, Germany - Olavius ullae BAHAMAS.2... | ecosystem: Host-associated > Annelida >...
CGGCTGTGTTGGCGATGGTTCGACAAAACGCGGAGGCAGAGCTCGATCGCATCGTCCGCAGGGAAGGAGATATTCCCGCCCTGGAAGCGCTCATGCTTGTTTTGGGGCTGCCGAAGGTTCCCCGGAGGATTGAGGGTTTCGACATCGCCCAGCTTCATGGAAAGCATACCGTGGGCTCCCTCATTTCCTTCATCGATGGACGGCCGGACCGGGCGGCCTATCGCCATTACAACATACGGAGTACCGGCGGAAAGGTAGATGACTACAGGGCCATATCCGAAGCCGTGGCCCGGCGATATCAACGTCTGCTCAATGAGAAGAAGCCGCTGCCGGATCTCATTCTGGTAGATGGTGGGCGGGGACAGGTTTCCTCGGCCATGAGGGTATTGAAGGCATTGGGCCTTGAAAACCGCATCCCCCTGGTAGGTCTCGCGAAACAGAATGAAGAACTTTGGCGCCCCGGCGCGTCAGAATCGATTCGCTTACCGGAAGGCGATCCTGGTTTGAGGATACTGCAGCAGGTTAGGGACGAAACTCATCGCTTCGCTACTTCGCGCAACCAGAAATTGCGATCGAGAGATCTTACCCTGTCCACGCTTGAGGGGGTTCCGGGTATTGGGCCGGCCAGAAGTGCCCGGCTGCTTACTACATACAAGTCCCTGGAGGGCATTTATGAACAGAGCGCCCGGGAAATAGCCCGAACCGCCGGGGTGGGTGAGCTTGTAGCGGAAACCGTCCGGGAATTCTTGGGCCGTACTCTGGCGAGTCGGTAAAACAGGAATCAGGCTATCTTTGACGCCGGTAATTCTCCCGACTCCTAGGGTCTCTATGACTCCTGCGCGCGCCCACCATCTGCACTACGATGAAGATAAGCAATAGGACCAGATATGGTATCCACACCCAGTATTTGTATCCCACCTCCGGGAAGGCCTGAATCGTCCCCTGATAAACCATGGTGGTTCCGATAATTGCCGTGATGACGAGGATGAAGAATCTATGGAATATAAGAGTAGTGATGCCCCCAGCGACTCCCGAACCCACCATCCAGAGAAGATAGTCCGTGGAGGATGAATCCATTCCCGATTCCCGCATAATCACTGTTGCCAGTAACGCGCCGCCGGCCATGCCGGCCATGAAAAGGGCGAAGCGGTAAAGAAACTGAGCGATTACACCGAAGGCGATTCCAAGAACGAATCCCAGAATTACGCCAAGTAGTGGATTGACGGCGAAGTCCCCGATCCAGAAACCCAACAAAACCCCAAAGAACAGGCCAATAATGAACAAAGAAGCCTTGAGCAGTCGGTAACCCAGAAGCCCCAGGAACAGCCCCAATGGAATAAGGAGCCAAGAGTACTCTCCCAAATACTGAATCGTATCCATAGCACCTTCCAGTATAAGGGAGTACGCGGTGTCAATGCAAGCGACAAGGGATGGAAATTTTCCAGCCTTCTGTAGGGGTGTTGATGGCGGAAGTTAATTGCTTTCGCCGCCACGAATCCCGGAATCAAGATGCGAATTCCAGGACTCTCTGTTTTTCCACCAGGGCTTATCAATCCAGGAAGCCTTCTTCCTCGATGTAACGACGGGCAACGGCAAGGTCTTCAGGGGCAATGCGGTGGGCATACTTATCCAGAAAGTTGTGATCGTACTTGGCACCGCACCAGAGCAGTGTCCACGCGGAGCTGTTTTTTTTGGGACCCAGAGCCTTGAAGCGGTCATAAACCTGTATGTAAGCATCCAGTATCATGGCCTTTTCAGTATCCGTGTACACGTTCCCAGTACCCAGGCGATTGTATATGGCGATAATCTCGTCGGGGTAGATAAGATCAGGATCGTCGGAAATCATATCGTTCCTGATGTACAGATCAGGCCAGAGGAAGATATCCTCCCAGTACATTCCTGTAACCAGCGAGAAAGACTCATCGAGGACAACGGTATGTTCTCCGATAACGTATCGGAATATTTCTTCGTTCTCAGTTTCAGATCCCTCGCTTTCCATGTCAGCCCAAGTTACATCATCAGTTACTATGGGTTTGCTGTAGGATGAGAGAAGCACGGGCCCGTTAGTGCTGATGGCAGTCCAGGCATACAGACTTCCAAGCACGAATACCAGCACGCCCAAAACAACGGCGAGTTTGCTTAGGATAATCCTCGATTGGCCCACGCTCCCTACATCGGCAGAATGGGTTCTTTTGTTTAGAAATGATAAGCCATTGTCGGCGTATCCGCCTGTTCAAAGGCGTCTTATCAGGGTGTCGGGATTTCCGGGCATCAAGCCGGCATCGGCCAGTTCGGAAATGAATCGCACTGCATCGTGTGGATAACCGGCGCAGGGTTTGATACCGGGAATTTTTCCCAGCCACCAATGATTGAATTGACGCATGGCAATTTCCCGCGCGTATTTGGCGATCATGGACGCCAGGGCGGTTTCCAGACGTGAATCATCGGCGCGAACCAGAAATTCGAGACGTTGTTTCCCCTTTCGGTATATCGATTGCTGCTTGCTCTCTACCAGGGTCTGCAATTCTGCTTCAGGGAAAGCCTGTGCCAGCCAAGTGCCGTAGTAGCGCCGACCGCCCTGACGGTCTATGGAAATCCGACCCCCCAGACTTTCAGGCGCGTTCAGGGCCTCGCGGACCAGCGGCGCGATGAGGTTTTGCAGGGCCATTCCCTTGTTGACAGCGTCATCCAATGCCAAGTTGAAGCACCGTGCGGTTATAAAACGCAGGGAAGGCTTCAGGAATACCACACCGCTATCCTTCATCCCCCGGCTGCTGTATCTGATATTCTTCACAATTCGCTTCAGTTCACATGCCACTGGCAATGTGAAGCCGTGTGCCTGCCGAAACCATGGGGTTTGAATGAGGGATTGAGCATCTTCGGGTGGACAGAGAAAGCCGATGAAATCGCGGAAGTTGGAAGGAAGCGGAAACCCGGCGGCCCCCAGGAAGCTGAGAACACTGTTTTCAAGCATGGCGATTCCGGTGGCCGCGGAGTAGATTTTTTTGCTGTCGGCGACCATGATCTGCCTGTAATCGTCTTTTTTCCGGGTGACGATCAATGTGAGAAGGTCATACAGTTCCCGGTTTTCAGGATTGTTTCGAGTGATAACGAAACTCGTCAAACAGGCACAGAAAGGGCCGAGCCTGGATCCCAGGGCCGCTTCGTCCAACCCTGAGAATTTCCAAAAATTCATGCCCTAAAAAGCCGGCACCCGTAGGGCGGGAGAGTCACATCAATTCTCGGACTGTTGTACACAGATCCATCCCCGGTGGAGAGTGAAGAGTGAATCCCCAGTTCGGATTTCATGCCCGCTCTATCGAGACTGACGCTCCTCTTATTCTCGGAGAAGTTGAACAATGCCAACCATCCTCGGTCGTTTCTTACCACCAGGGGAGCGTCACGCCCGCTATTGAGATTGGGTAATATGTTGAGCCTTCCTTTGCGGCATTCTTCAGAAAGGCTTAAGAAATTCTCCAGGACTCTCACAGTCTCCTCATCTATGGTTCTCGGATCTCCGCTGAGCATTGTCATACCGGCAGTGAGTGCCGCCGCATTCAACATTGATTGCGCGGCTGTACCGCGGCCTGAACCAAAGAGCTGAATGGGAAGGAGTCCGGAGCAGAGAACTAAGCCGGAATCCTTCCAGCGGGAGCGATGCAGCATGGCGGATGCGGCATTCATGGATTTCTGATGATGAAACGAGTCGCCAGGGAATAAATCGGAAATTGGCATGACAGATTGTGAATCCCAGATACCAGGCGTTGTGAGTAACGGAAGATCGGACGCGCTGAGCATCACCCTGTCTCCCACCGAATTCCGGATAGTCATGGCGGCTTTTTCCAGCAGCCTACCGATTTCCCAAAGGCCATCCCGCCGATTGCCCGCTATAGCGCTATCGGTTATTCTCTCGATGATGAAGCTGCGGAATCCCCACCGGTCCCGCATCACGGCGAACATGTGGCGGATATGGGAAACTACGGCACTGTGGGTGATATCGAGGACATAGGCGGGCCCCCGATCGCCCGCGTATCCTGGCACGCTTACCGGAAACCCATTGTTGGATCTCACCAGCCAATCACGGTTTTCGGTTGCCATAGCGGATTTTGGGGATACCAGAAAGGGAGCCAGGCGAAGAGCGGGACCCATGTTGAATTCATTGATGGATCGGGACAAACTGCCCATGTGGTCTTTGAAAGGACTTGAGGGGATGAGCCAGTCACCGGCCGCCGTGGCATATTGGGGGCCCACGGCGAACCAATCAAAATGAGGTTTGATTGGCTTAAGAACGCCCAGCATTTCCCGGAGAACCTTCGGGGATTTCAGCTCTCGTCCAGCACACCATACTACCCGACGGTCTGTCAGGGGTTCTCTGCGGGATAGGCTTGGCCACTTCTTCCGCCACACCCGGGTTTCCCTCTCGAGGGCGCCGCTGGAAATTTTTATGGCAGGCAGAATGATTGTTTCACCTTCAGGTACAATTCTGTTGAGTGTCCACTTCATTCGCAGCTCCCGTTTCCCAGGATGAGCGATGAAATGAATGGGAATTGATGCCGGTGGATGCTGGCTGAAGAGTATACCCTCGGCATCGGGCGAGTCAGAAATCCAGAGCGCCCAGGCCCCATCTTTCACAGGTTTGGTTGACAGGGATGAGGGTATCGGATGATTCGGTTTCATGGGAAAGACATCCGAGTATGACTCGTTCCAGATGACGGTTTCGCTGGAAGGACGCGATGAGTGAAAGTTGAAGCCAAATGAAATTTCCCTGAGGAAGAACTCCGCACTTGGCGTGAATGAGGCATCAATCTGATGGTTTTTCCAGGATATACGAAGTTCCCCAAGACCGAAGGGGAAGGTGTTTACTCTGTCGCCGCCGTTCTGGAATGCCCGGGCTTTCTGCTGTCTGATAGGTTTCAGGCCGTATGCCAACGCCGCGAAGTGATTGGCGGATTGAATCTTAATCATCGAAGCTCCCTGGTTTTCGTTAGCATAAACCTATACAAATATCATCACCAGTGCATATCAGGTTAGAAATGACTGCGGAGTATTGCGTTTGTCTGCCGATAATCTGAATGTAATGTATACCAAGCGCAATTTCATTCTCCTGATGAGTACTTTCGTGGTGCTTGGTGGGTTATTTGCTGCGGAATCCTGGCAGGCAGACGCCGAACGTGCCGACCGATACTATTATTCCGGAGACCCGAACGCCGCCTGGCTCTTCTATGAACGAGCAATGGCTCGGGGATTGGACGACGGAAGGGTGCTTTTTCGTGTCGCGGAGAGTTTTCGGCAGCAGGACATCGTGAACAATGAAAGCTTCGGTTCAGACTTGTACGCCGTCGCGTTTCATTACCTGGAAACGCAATATCCTAACAATTCAAATCTGGAGAGGGCTTCCGCGCATATGACACCCCACGTCGAGGTAAATCGGCGTTTTCTTCGACAAACCTATGCTGTAGTTGGCGGTCGGGCACCGGCGGCACCGAATCCCGTTGTAGACCGGCTGGACATAGTCTCCGGTTTTTTCGTTGAACGGCTGAGGGAAGTAGTTGAGTTCTACCAGGTTCTGCGTCTCGATGGCATCCGCGCCGGATTTTCCTGGGCTAAGGAGCGGATAGTGAGTTTGCTGCTATCCATACTTGTCGCGTCGTCTCTTACGGGAATTATACTGCCGCTTGTGATAGCACTCACGGTATCCCGCGAGGGGAGGAAAAGCTATGTCAGCGCCTACGCCCTGCTGATTCATTGGGGTTTTCTCGGCCTCCATCGGTTTTATTTGGGACGGTACAAAAGCGGCATAGTGTGGCTTCTCACAGGCGGGCTGCTGGGGTTTGGTCTTTTCTTCGATATCTTTCTTACGGGCGCCTATACTCGATTTTGGAACGAGGATCATAGAAACAAACGCCCAAGACCAGGACGCCAGGGTACAATGAGAACACGGAAAGCTCGGAGCAGGAAGCTGGCAAGTCCCCGCCAAAGGCCTCCCCAATCACCCAAACCTCAGAAACCCAGGCCTGCCCCCAGGCCGAAACCGATGAAACAGCGCAGCACCGAAGCGGTTGTCGCTAGCGGTTCTCCCCCCCGCACTGATTCTGACGATTTCTCCGATATGTCCTTTGAACCACCGAAAGAATTTTCACAGGAGTTCAGCGAAGAAAGTTTCGATTCCATCACATAGGGCAGTTCCCAACTTCATTACATCATCTTCATCGTTCCCTTCCAAAACCCGATGTCCAGGGTAATGAGCATAGCACCTTGTTTCCTATCTAAATCACCGGTAATGGCTTCAATGCCCTGAATAACCTCTCTTTCCCTGTCTGCCGGAATTGTCGCGAGGATGGTGTTACTACGATTTTTTTGCTCATTCATGAAGCCGATGAATGTGGCGAATAGGGGTATGTTCGAGATGTACTGCCCCATTCCTGATGAGTCGAGAACGGTGGCGCCTTCGATGCCTTCCTCCAAGAAGTATTCAAGTATGTTGTAAAGGAATTCTTCCATGTAGAGGATGAGCACAAGAAGCTTCATCTGGTGTTTTTTTTCCGGTGTCTCTTCCTTTTTTTCCCCGGCATATCGCAGGAAAGCTTCGGCCATTATTTCTGTTGACCCGGCAGCCATCAGCTCTTTTTTGAGAGTTGTTCCACTCAGGGCGCGGGACAGTCCTGCCAGTATCTGCACATGTTCGGAAGGCCTGTTCTCCGGACCGAGTATGACGAAGAACAGCTTCACCTTTTTCTTGTCCAAACTATCAAAATCCACACCCTTGGGGGCGTGAGCGATGTAAACGATGAAATTCTCCAGGCCGCTCACAGGGGCATGGGGAATGGCTATCTCATCTCCAAATCCCGTGGAACCCTGGGACTCTCGCTCGGCTAATGCCAGTGCAATGGAGCTTTCGCTAATCGGACCAGTGGCACCGCTTAGAATGGCCAATGCCGCCAAGGCTTCGATGGCTTCATCCTTGTCCCGGGCCTCAAGATTCACCGAACATGAGGCGGAATTGAATATTGACAGCAGATTCATCAGGCATCTTCCCCGGCAAGCCGTTCATCTTCTTCCATGTCCAGGGCCTTGAGTATGGCCATCTTGGATATTGGAGGACCTGTCAATTCATTCACGAAGACCGAAAATAGGATAATGTTTACCATCATGTTGATCATCAATTTTCCCCCGGGACCGAGCGCAGTGGATGATGCCTGAATCATGAGAACCAAGCCGATGGCCACACCGGCCTGGGGAAGCATACAATATCCCAGGGTTTTCTTGATACTGGGTTTTGAATGTGATATCATCGCGCCGACCCATACACCAAGAACTTTCCCTAGGGCCCGAGCGATTACAAAAACAAGACCCAAAATAAGAATCTTCCCCCGGAAGAAGATGGAAGGGTGCAGCTCAGTACCCGCAATGGTGAAGAACAAGGCGTAAATGGGTGGGGTGAGCGGTTCAAGATTACGGAATATTCGATGGTTCCTCGGTGACATGTTAATAAGCACCATGCCCGCCGCCATGGTGGACAGCAGGGCGGAAAGATGGAAAACCAGGGATATGGCCGTTAACAGGAAAATCCACCCCAAGGCAATAATCATCAGCTCGGCTGTGTGGTTCCTTTTACGACTCAGCGCGTGAATAACCCATCCGATCAGCCCCCCGATGAGTATCGATAGTAGAATTTCCTGAAAGGCTCCGAATATCACTGCGGCCCCACCGGCCGTAGCCAAATCCCCGCCGAGTATTCCGGAAACCACGGCAAAGATGATACCGAAAACAATCACACAGCCCATATCATCCAAGGCAACGATACCGTAGAGACGGTCTACAAACGGACCATGTGCTCTCAAAGACTGGACAATCGCCACCGTGGCTGCCGGTGCGGTGGCCGTGGCGATGGCACCTAGCATGAGAGCGAAGGGTAGGGGCAGGCGAAATACCCACAACGCCAGAGTAACCGAAGCCAGTGTTAAGAGAATTTGCGCTACAGTGATAATAACAACCTCTCTCCCCATGCGTTTGAGTTTCGATATGGAAAATTCCCCGCCGATTGTCAGGGCAATCAATCCCAGCGCAACTTCGGTGATGATACGGAGGGATTCACTCATATGCTGATGAACGACACCCAGCACGGAATCTCCGAGGACCAGACCGGCAATGATGTATCCAGTGATTTCCGGCAAGCGCGCCCAGGCCGCGAGCTTACCCAGGAAATAGCCCAGGATGAGCAATGCCCCGGTGGAAAACAGCCCATGATGAGACATCAAATCCCTGAGGCCTGCCATATTTTGAAAGATACTTTCCATGATAAGGCACTATAGCACGATAGCCGAGTATGTTGATCAGTCCCAGTGAGAGAAAATCGGCCAAGGCCATCGCATGAGTTCCATGAAACGACCGCCGCATTGAAACAGCCTCAATTTTCGTGGATGAATAGATATGCTGTCGATATCGTATACGATGAGTAGCCGTGTTACCGTGGCAAGGAAGCGTTGGGGGCAGGCGTTACGTCTCGTGACACCACAGAACGATAGTGGCCTTGTGTAATAGAGAGTATTTCAGTGATTAATCGAAGGAGTCGGGGAACGTTTTCCTCATCTCAACATAGGCATATGCACGGCCCAATAGTGACGAGACAAAAGTATTGAAACCCAGTTCAGCATTTGGTTCTGAATATGATCCAGTCTGTCCGGATTTCCGCTCAGACATAATCAAGCAAGCGGAGTCATAGAGTCGCTCTCGCACAAGGCGCTCACAAAACAACTCATATCTATCGGCATATGACGTCCCTCTGAATTCTGGAAAAACGGAGAAATGCGACTCAGAAACACGAACTGGCGCTGTTGATCTTGGGGAATCTTCAAGGAGCATCAACCATCCCGTCCACGGACGGCTAGAAGAACTGAATTTTCCTTCTCTGAACGCCGTATAAATATCGGTTGAGTTGCCAATGGCCTCCTCTACGCGGTTGTTGAAATTATTTCCGAATGAACCCACTTGTGCTTGAACTCAATGGATGCAAGTAGTTGATCGTCAATAACAACAACCAAATCCCAGTCTTTTGTTGGCCGGAAATAACCAGGCAGCGTTGTGCTTCGAGTATGTATTGAATGGCTTGGGAGGCCGCTGTCGGAAAGGATCGAGGCAATCAATGCGATGAAACCGTCAAGGTGTTTTCCAGCGGTAACAGCTTCTCTTGACCCGAAGTCCTTGATACCTGTGGTCTCTCCCTGGAATTCCTGTTGTTGACTCCTTACTCCCCCAAAATGACGAATGGCCTCAGCAAGTTGTTCTTCATACATCGTTATTAAGCTCCCAGAAGATGCTTCTCTGTTTCAATTACCGTACGGAAGAAAACGGTATTCAAAGAAGTTCGGATCCTCTTCTCGGCTGAGTCAAAGTAATGTGGGTCCAGTTCGATCCCTATTGAGTTTCTACCCCATTTTGCGGCTGATGTGGTTGTTGTACCTGTTCCCATGAATGGGTCTAACACAGTATCCCCTACGAAACTGAACATCCGGATAAGCCGAGAAACCAATTCTTCTGGATATGGCGCAGGGTGGTTTTGGGTCGAAGCCCCGGTCACCCCAGACCAAATCGAACGAAACCACTGCTTATGGTTCTCGTCGGAGATGATAGATAGAACCCGGTTTGAAAGATGCGGTTTTCTATATCCCTCAGGCTTTCTTTCCATGAGAATAAATTCGATATCGTTTTTGATTACGGCGTTTGGCTCATATGGCTTTCCAAGGAACCCGCCACCATTCCCAGTCGCTTCAAATGCCGCGTTCGCGATTTTATGCCAAATAATTGGTGCGAGGTTGTCAAAACCGATAATCCTACAATGTTCTTGAATAGATGCGTGAAGTGGAACCACTGTATGCCGCCCATTGTTCTTTCTCCGCGACAAGCAAACATCCCCCACAACACAAATCAATCGACCTCCAGGAACTAGGATCCGAAAGCAATGCTTCCAGACTTCGTCTAGCTCGCTGAGAAATTCTTCATAATTGGCAATACTTCCAAGCTGGCCATCATGATCGCGGTAGTGTTTCAGAGTCCAATAGGGCGGTGATGTCACGACTAGGTGAACAGAGTTGTTTTCGATGAATAACATCCGGCGGGAATCCGCCTGAAAGAGTTTATGGTGCGTTGGAATTTGTTCGACGGCTGTTGCGATTTTCCCCAATAATGCTTTATCCTTAGCTATACGGGGAATCTCTACTCGGACGTTCTCAATGCTTGTGAGTTCGTCTGGCAAATAACTTGATAAGTCAGTCATGTCATTCCTGATTCATTTTTATCATGGCTGAATCCTCTCCTAATGTAAATTGATACACCCCCAAAAGGTGCATTGTAACGGGAGTTACTCGGCGAATAAGATCCCTTTAAGCACTTTTAGTGAACTGATTCAATCGTATCTTGACCGAATCCGATACAATCACGGTTAGCGGAATGAGCGAGCCATCGCTCTTGGCTGTGCCGGCTAAAGGCCCTTTCGGGAGAGCCGATTTTGAACCCTTTCCGATTTGAGTTTTCGTAGGGCGTCGTTGGCTACCCATCGCGCCGCCTTGTGATCTTTGTTCTGTGCCGCGATTCGATCGGCGCAGGCAATCGCCGCGACGTTGAGCGCTGTGTTTCGTCTTCCGATTCCCCGAAGCGCCCAGCTGATGGCCTTCTTGACGAAGTTGCGCTCATCACGGACTTCCTGTTCCACGATCGTAAGCAGATCGATGAACCTCTGATCCTCGGCTTTCTTATCGTGAACGCTGAGAGACGCCATAAGCACAAAGCCGCAGCGCTTGGTCCACTGCGCGTCGGCCCGGGCCCATTCTTCGGCTTTGGGCCAGGCCCAGCGGGTTTTAACAACAAAGCCGTTGCACAGAAGATCGCTTATGTCCCAGGAATCGATGTCCTTCACCCAATGCTCCAACTGTTTTTCGTCCACATTGGATTCATCGGCAGTCATCGATGCGAGCAGGCGGGCCTCGTGGTTTCCGGTTTCCCAAAACGCGGATGCCAACTCATTGTTCTTGTCGAATCTTTTGGCGATTTTCCTTAAGTCGGAAAAAGGAACTCCGAAGGCGTTCTGGACGTTGATGCCCTCGCGAGTCATATTCGCTCGGTTCTTCGGGGTAGCCAAGCAAGCGAGTTCGCTAAGAACAGCGGCAACGGTTTCTTCCCTGCTCATGTATCTTAACCGGCATCGCGGCGGAGATGTTCCACACGCCAGGCAGAAGCGACAGGAGCATGCTGCCGCGGGCATTGATGCTGAGAGTAATCATTGATGCCGCGTTGATTTTCAGTCCTCATACCCCATCTCCAATTTCGGTTTCCAAGACATCGTTGCCGCTGGTTCTGCCATCCCCGCCGCATGGCTCTTTCGACTGCTTAAAAGGTCGCATAAATCCTGAACATAGTCTATATCCCCATTACTTTCAAACGAAACGCTTCCTGAAGACATTCATGGGCTTGACCCTCGGAGCCAATGAAGGCTAATATTTTGACAGAATATTAAACTGGTTTTTTTGTGTGTAAATTCCCATAACACTGTAGATAGCAAAATCGAGGGAGTGAAGTAAGGTTCCTATGACAATGCCCGGACGGTGTTTCTGAGGCTTATCTGATGTCTCTTTGCCTTTCAGAGTTGGTCTGCTTCCACCGTTTCTCTGACGATATGTTCTTCAAATTTTGTGATTCAATACCCATAATTGATGAATAGGGAGTAACAGCTTCACGTACCACTCTCTTGATGATATGATAACTTGGGATCATCGTACGGAATACTTCCTGGAAAATCGGTGGTGCAGTTTTCTCAAAGTATGAAACAGCAGATGATATATTATGGAAATATGATTCCTTTGCGGGGGTTTGCGGAATGAACAGCATGAGTATTCAGTACTACGACACCGAAATAGGAAAACTCATTCTTGGTTCCTTTGAAGGAAGGCTTTGTCTGGTGGATTTCTGTCATCGCAGGATGAGAAACACGGTGGATGAGCGAATCCAAAGGGCCTTGGATGCGGAATTTGTGGAACAGGACTCTGAGGTTCTGCAGGAGGCAAGGAAGCAAATCGATCAGTACCTGGAAGGAGAAAGGAAGGAATTCGACATCCCCATTATGATGGTGGGGACTGATTTTCAGAAACAAGTTTGGAGAGAATTGTTGAAGGTGAAATATGGGGAAACGGCTTCCTATCTTGATGTGGCAAAACGCATAAACAATGAAAAGGCTGTCCGTGCCGTTGCTTCCGCCAATGGGGCGAACGCGATCAGTCTCATGATTCCATGCCATAGAATCATTGAATCAGATGGTGGGTTGGGTGGTTATGGAGGAGGCCTCCGGGTCAAAAAAAGGCTTTTGAGAATTGAAAGTGAAAACGCTCGCTGACGATGGAGGTGTTTTGCCGACCTTTCTGCCTTGCCCAAGCGCCAAACCTGAGAGACGCGGTTTAAGGGAGTGACTATGAGAAGATGTGCTTGGGTAAACCCCAAGAACGAGCTGTATGTCAAATACCATGATGAAGAATGGGCCGTCCCTGTCCATGATGACAATAAACTCTTCGAGGTGTTGATTCTGGAGGGGGCTCAGGCGGGACTCTCGTGGGAAATGATTTTGAATAAGAGGGAGAATTATCGCAGGGCTTTCGACGACTTCGACCCCCAGAAGATCGCGAAATATGGTGACGCGAAAATAGATGAGCTTCTGCAGAATGAGGGCATTGTCCGTAATCGGCTGAAAATAAGATCGGCGGTACGGAACTCAAGGGTTTTCCTAGGAATCCAGGAAGAGTTTGGAAGCTTTGATCGATACATTTGGGGTTTTGTGCGCGGCGAGCAAGTCCAAAACAGTTTCAAATCATTGTCAGAATTACCCGCGACAACAGCGCTTTCCGACGAAGTCTCCAAGGACTTGAAAGTACGGGGAATGAGTTTTGTCGGTTCGACCATTGTCTACGCTTTCATGCAGTCGATCGGCATAGTAAACGATCACGAGGTTTCCTGTTTTAGATATGAGGAAGTGAAGGATGAAATTCGCCCCTAAGCCCCGATGAGCAGCGGGATTTGGCCATTTCGTTTTTTCCAGGGAAGACGCGAAAGAGATGTTCGGCACAGTAAGGCAATGGGCATTACAGACGCCCACGGCTTCGGCGGGAACTGAGGGAGGTATCATAAGTGAAGAAGGGAATATCGAGTACCCTGACTCTGATAATCATGGTAGCGGTAGTGGGCGGTGGAATGTACTTATGGCAAAGAGGAAATTCCGATTCAGTCTATTCCTTATCCGAGAGGATAGATGGATATGAAAGAGAAATCGAAAACCTGAAACTGCAAATCGCGTCGAGGGAATCAGAAGAGACCGAGGAATCGAGCGATGAAGCGGGTCATACAGACCAGAGGGAGAAAGATCTGCTTTCCTATATTCCCTATGAGAATGGAATTATTCCCTCCTGGTACGAATCGCTCTCCGCCACGGCTGAAATCACCATGAGCAGGATTCCTGACGGCTGGGAAATATTGATCCACAGGGATGGATTCGGTGATGACGCGGTCAGAGGCGATAAGTATTTCCTGGAGCTCAAGTCGCAAAGCGATGGCTCCTACAAGGTTACCAGGACTGAGTTACTGGAGACTGTATATTGGCCGGGGAGGGACTAGAACGCCGGCTTCGGCCTGTTGGAGCTAAGGTCCTGCAAGCCCCCATGTTTCACGGCCTTTTCAGCACTTCTTCATGGGGAAGTGCCGGATTGCCGGGAAGCTTGACGAATCCTATGGGACGGGCGTAGAATTCCTTAGTCCAAGGGACGGCGAATGGGGTTGAAAGATGATCCTGGATGGACAGTAACACGCTGGAATACCGTATTGCGCCGAAGCACCGGCGCCTGAAGGCCTCCTCTCGCTGAAACAGACTCAAGGAGGTATCTTCGATGTGGTCTATGAACAGGCACGCCGTCAAGGATCAGGATACGATTGTTACCATATTCAGCGGGACGAAGAGAAGGGGACGCTGGACTCCGGCCGGGAATATCCGCTGCTGCCACATCCTGGGGAGCGGGCTGCTGGACTTAAGAGAAGCCGAACTGCCGCATCCGGCCCTGTCCATAGATGCCCTCTGCCTCTTGGGTAGTCTGACAGTCGTCGTTCCCGACGATGTGGGTGTCTACATCACGGGGATTCAGATTTTCGGCGGGATAAAGGATGCTACATCGAACCAGAAATCCCCGGAAGCGCCGGACATCGGCATAAGAGTTATAAGCATATTGGGCGGCGTGTCGGTCCGGAATACCATACTAGCAGACAAAATGCCCAGGGCCTTGGAACGCTTACGCTCTCTGTGGAGACAATAGCCCGGCCCGGAGTCCTTCTCATCCGGCTGCGGCGCTCACACCCAGGCTTTGGGAGTGAGCGCCCGAACACGACAGCAGTGCCCCGATAAGCAATGGCTAGGAGTATGAGAGATGGTATTTCACATTTAGAATCTCAACTTCCCGATGCCGTTACTCCCGAAGGCCTCCTTCCGCCTGACTATGTTTTCCCTCAAGAGAGGAATTCGAGTTTTTCGCGGGGAATTTCTCAAATTCTCTTCGTAGAGGGCGATTGTCTAGAAATCCTTCTCCTTAACGGTTTTCCTCTTGGCGGCTTTTGCGTTCTCAATCGCTATATGGCACATATCGCGTACTTTTTCGGAGAGAACCTCGATTACCGCCGCCGAACATTTCATGTCAGCGGTGGTTTTGATGTATGCTTTGACTTTGGAAGCCACCACCAGATTTTCTTTTTCAGGCATTATGAACTCCTTACGTGAATTGCTTACATTGTATAACAGAAAACAGTTCCCGTCCCCCCCAAGTTCATATAAGGTGGTTCTGAGGGTTTATGCTGACCGAAGAGAAAGGTGGATGAGTTTGCGCGATTACCGTCAAATGCTGGTGCTGATGGCATTTCTGATGACTGGCCTTACCACTGCCATGGGCGACGAGAAACTGAGCGCCAACCTCATCATTATTGAACACGGTGATCCCCTCTATACCTACTGGGGTCATATCGGCATCGCGATGGAGAATCACCAAAGCAATGAAAACCTGTTTTACGATTTCGGAAACTTCACATTCTATTCGGAGCACTTCTATTGGAATTTCCTGATGGGTCGAATGATTTACCTGGGATATGTCATCCCGACTGAGAACCTATTATCAACCACCCAAGGAGAAAACCGGAATGTGACCATGTATCGGCTGAATTTGGGCAATGAAGAACTTGAGGAATTGGATCGGATTCTCCGATGGTGGGTTCTGCCCGAAAACCGGGAGTATCTTTACGACTATTATCACTACAACTGCTCCACGGTTATCAGGGACATCCTGGATACGCTCGTGCAAGGTGAACTGAGAAGAAGAAGCGAAACCCAACCCGATAAGACATACCGACATTATACGAGAACCGGTTCCTTTCCCTCGTTTTTCTCTGAACTGCTTCTCCATTATCTATTGGGTCCCAAACTCGATGAACCGATATCCTGGTGGGACAAAATGTTCCTGCCTCAGTCCATAGCGGATTTCGGCTCCAAACTTATCTACACCGGTGCCGACGGTGTTACCAGGCAGCTCGTCGGCGAGAAAACTGTTCTGATGACATCGGACAGGCCGCCGGTTCCCGATGAACCCCGGGCTCTGTGGTTGCCGATGCTGATAATGGGCATTGCCGCCGGCTCAATATGGATGCTCTCCGGGAGAATATCGCTCTCCCCTCATTGTCACAAGGTCCTACAGACTGCCGCGCTGGTTTCGAGAATCATCATCACAGTGCTGATCGGTTTTTCGGGCCTCGTGCTGGGATTCCTGATGACATTTACCGATCATACGGCTGCCTACGCAAACATCAATATAGGCCCAGCATTCCCCACGGTACTCCTTGGCCTGTTTCTCCTGATGACACCTAAGAGAAGACCTGGGAATAGGAGACGGGAGAAGATGCTGTCATGGCTTTGGACCATCAATCTTGTCGGTTTGATTGCTGCCATGCTTCTTCGGGCCACCGGCCTGTCGATTCAGGATGCCTATGCCTTCTGGGCTTTCTTCGCTCCTTTGAATCTAGCGGCATCCCGATTTGGACTGTGGATCGGTGATAGGTGGCTTGCGCATCTTCTGCCCGCCGGGAATTCAGAAGTTCCTACGTAGGTATGGCGATGTGGGATTCCATCAATTCCGGACAGTGGATGATTGCCTCATCCAAGGCATCGGCATTGGCAATGACGGACACGGATCGTTTCTCCCATTCCCTCAGCAATGCGCCGGCCTGATTGCGAACCGTATCAGCATCGGCTTTTAGCAGAAAGTCCCGGCGCATCTGCCTAAGCTCGTCAGTGATGCCATAGAGCTTGCGCTTGAATGCGATGTATCCCCTCTCTCCGGGTGAGAAAGGCCTGAGTTCCTTGCCAATCACAGCGATAACAGCCATGTCCACCGCTTCATCGTCCAGGTTTTCCACTGCCCATTCCAATGCTGTCTGAAACGATTTGAGGGATGATACGATGCTGGGATCTCTATAGGTGCTGAAACTGAAAATGCCCTGAGAACCGGCAAGCGAGGCAGAAGCACCGTAGGCGCCCCCCTTCACCCTGATCTGCTTCCAAAGATACCCTGTTCTCAGTATATGGGCCAATAGGCCCGCCTGGGCATGTTCCGGCGTTCCCAGCATCGGCCCAGGTAGGCTCAGGGCGGAATAGCTAACCGCCGATGCCGCGGATAAGGACTCTCCACGAGTAGGATGCCGGAACAGAGAAGGCTCACCCTCCGCGGAAATACGTCCACCCCTCAGTGAATCCGTCATCGTCAGGGCGCTCGCCAGCACAGTTTCGCCCACATCGAAATCAGAGGTTACGACTAGGCTCAGATGTCCGCGGCGAATCAGGTTCTCCTGAATAGCCATCAATGCCGCGGAGGCCTGCTCCGCCGCGTCGTCAGCATCCACCAGGTTCTGGAGAAATAACAATTGATCGATTCCATACCAGAGATTTTCCCACGCCGCGACTGACGAATGTTTGGAGGAGGCCCTTAAGGCCGCGAAAGCATTTCCCGAAGGCAGCACGGCCGATCGATATTCATTGCGCTGCTCCAGCAGAAGATCGGCGACGCGCTCCAAATTCGAGAAATCCGCCGAGACGAGCAATCGCGAAGTCAATTCCAGGGCCTCTTCCCACTGTCTCAAGAGGGCCTTGAGATGCACGAAGAAGCGCAGACTCAGTCCTCCCCTGCTATGGGGATGGAGCAAAGAGGCATCGAGTGAACAGTCCAGGCCGCCTGTTTTCATCGCCAGCTCTCGGGACAGCTCATCGTGACTCACAGTAGGAAGCCCCAGCTCGGTAAGAGCCCGCCCGAAGAGCGGCAACCAGCAGTGGAGCTTCGGATCCAATCCCATGAGATCGAAGGCCATATCCAGATAGACTACGCCGTTGGAAAAAGTCTCGTGTCGATACCAATTCAGTTCGGTGTGTCGCCCTTCCTCGAGATGTAGATGGATTACTTTTTCCGGGAGATCGCTCCGCGAGAGATAAGGTATACGGGCCAGATCCTCCGGGCTATCCGGTCGATTCTGGAATTCTCTAAGCCTGTCCAGTGACTGCCGCAGGGTGGTCTTGGTGATACCGCCGATGATCCCTCCTTCTTCGAGAACTCGTTGTATCGAATCGAGTTCCCTGCGTTCCTCAGCATCCTGCTTTCGCCGCATTTGGGGATCGGGGCTCACGACGACTGTGCTTCGATGGGGATTAGTCAATAAACCCCGGCGTATGATGTCCTCGAAATAACCCGGCTTCACAGACCGGCGCAGACGAGCCATGGGTTCATCGAAGGCTAGGCTTTCAACGGGAGGCCTATCGTGTAGCCAGCCCCGCAGGGCACGCATCATCAGACGCAGTCCGAGGGGCGTACCGCCCCGGATTTCCCTGCCGCTGAACTCCACGCTCCGGAGAGCTCCCTCCACCAAATCCCGATTCAGGCCATTGCTTAGCAGATCATTCAATGTTGATAACACCAGGGATTCAAAATCGTTTTCCTTCTCCGGATTGCTGCCCCTGAGCGCCGCGGAAAAAATCATCTGTCGAAAATCGGTTTCCAACCCACTTACCGGGGATATGTCCTCGCCGATACCACTGTCGATGATGGCCTTGTGAAGAGGGGCGCCGCTGTGTCCGAGGAGAATGAAGGACATCACACGGGCTTCTAGAACCGCATCCGGTTTCGTTGATTCTTCCAGCAACCAGTTCAGACTGATCGTAGACTTGTTATGTGTCGGCTCATCCGGGGGAGAGGGCCAACTGACACTGAGCCTTCGAGCCTGGCTCCACTGGGGCTGAAGGGGTATGGCCGAAGGAATATCCCGCCGTTGAAAACGGGATAGAAACTCACTGTCGAGTATGCTGAGCAGCCCATCAAGGTCGTAATTACCATAGAGGAATATTCTGAGGTTTGAGGGATGATACCAAGTAGCGTGAAAATCCTTGAACTCCCTGTAGCTGAGGGAGGGAATGAAAAGGGGATCTCCACCGGAATTCCAGTTGTAGGGGGAATCGGGAAACAGCGACCGGAAAGTCCAGTCCCCGGCAATCGACTCGCAAGACGAATATGATCCCTTCATTTCGTTTAAGACGATGCCGACGCGTATCAGGCGCCCCTCATTGCTGTACTCCAGATGATGTCCTTCCTGTTCAAAAGCCTCTCGTTTGAGCTGTGGGAAGAATACCGCGTCACCGTAAACCCTCATCAGATTCAGAAAATCCGCCTCCACGGTGCTCGACGCCGGATAGACTGTCATGTCCGGGAAGGTCATGGCGTTGAGGAAGGTGTGCGCGCTTCCTTTGAGCAGCACACGGAAGGGATCTTTGAGGGGATAGGAACGCGAACCACAGAGGACGGCATGTTCCAGAATATGGGCTGCCCCCGAATGGTTCGCCGGCGGCGTACGGAATACGAAAGAAAACAAATTCTCCACATCGTCGGTTTTTACCTGATATATTTCCGCGCCAGTGGATAGATGGAGAAGATGAATTCCCTGGGCCCGATACTCCTTCAGAGAATCAACAGAAATCGTTTCAAAGCCGGGGTGTCTCACTGCCAACAGCATTTCCTTGTCCCGGTGATTGACTCTTCGCGGCAACCGGCAATATAATGAGCTTTGGAGTCAAAAAAATCATCCGGTGCTTACGCGAACACGCACGGCGGAATTCGTTCGGCTAATCGAGTCCTCTGATCGGCATCCACATGCCTACAACAGTGAATTGACTAATAACGTGATAGACTCTGCACCTTGCGCAGTTTCTTCAACTGCTTGCGTATGAGGGCCTTTTTCTTCCGGTTTTTGATCGTAGAAGGCTTTTCGAAGTATTCTCGCTGCTTGTATTCCCGAATAATTCCCTCCTTTTCCACCAAGCGTTTGAAACGCTTTATGGCTTTTTCAAGAGGTTCATCATCATTTATGCGAATGTAGGCGATCTATCATCACCCCCTTTTGTAGTCTTACTTTCCGCCGAAACAACGGCAAAACACATCTACATCATACCGATCAGCGCATTCGTGTCAAGAAGGGGCTTCTCAAGAAAAATATCAGGATTCACCGGAACAGTCCCCACCCTGAGTTCCCAGTGTAAATGGACACCGGTAGCAAATCCTGTCTCACCAATCGTTCCGATGAACTCGCCCGCGTTCACCAGCTGACCGGCTTCGACACCGAGAGTATTCATATGATAATAGAGAGTGAACACCCCGGGAAGATGCTCGATAAGCACCGTATTCCCCGTCAGTAATCGATCTTTGGCCATAATCACTCTACCCTTCCCGGCGGCGCTTATCGGCGAATTCTCCGGTGCCCACAGATCGCGGCCGAAGTGCACGGTGGTGGATTCGGAACCGTCGGGCATGCGAAAGCGGCGTCGATCCCCATAGGCGGCCGTCGGTACCCACTCCTCTAATGGAGAAACCAAGCGGCCCAAATGGTAAAGGGCATCGGGATTGGACGAGCTTAACGCGGTCCAGAGTTCACGGGCCTCCATTTTTTTGCGTTCCGAATCGTCTTGAAAAATTTCATTCATCTTATCGCTCATCTGAATCAATCGCTCCGGGAAAGTCACATCGATAAGGTTGATTGCCCGTTCCAATTGCCAGTCTGTCCGACCATGCCTCGCCCTCATGACAATATGGTACCTCCCCGGCACCGCCGTTGAAGGTATGCCCAGTAGCGCTACATTGATCGCTCGGCCGGTCGGTGTCCGCCAGATGAAGCCCTCGGCTCGGCTCAGGGTTCTACCCCGCCCATCCTCCAAGGAAACAACCACGTCATTCATCAGGGTTTCGGTAATTGCTACCTGCGCGACCCTACCGGGAAGTATGTGGTCTTCAGCGTGAAGAGAGGGTTCGGCAGCCGCGGTCGATACAATCAGCCCCAAGACAGCCAGCATCACAGAACAGTGCCTCGGAGAACATCTTGGCGGACAGCGAAGCGAAGCCGAGGAATCGAAGATCACATATCGCATGGAGAGGCCTCCTGTATTGTCAGGCGGCGAGTTTCGGCACCGCGCCAGCGGTCACGATCCACATGATATACCAAATCAACCGCGCCACCCTTTCGGATTACCGTACCATATTTATCGGCCCCATCCCACCAGAGAGCCGGCCAGCGGTTCGCGCCGAGCGAAACTAGAAGCTTGAGGTGGTTATTCTTCGGCTTGCCTATCAGTTCGGCCTGATGCACTTTCACCTTCCGCGTGAGAAACATAAGTGGGCGGAAACCCTCGCCATAGGGCTCCAGGCGTTCCAGGAGTTGGTCCAGCCCCTTAACACCTAAGCGCCTAATCTCATCATGTGATAATTCGGCATCGATTCTGATGTCTTCGCTCTCCACCGGATTGTGAGCCGATGCATCCAGCCAAGCTAGGGTGCGCGATTTAAGATTCTCAATCCGGGCGCTGGGCATACGAAAACCGCCGGCCTGGGGATGTCCGCCGAAGTCCTCGAAAATTTCACCCATGGATTCCAACCAGGAGAGGGCATTCATCCCTGAATCACAGCGGATGGAACCCGATGCGTTCGCATTCCGCAGCGATATCACCACGGCCGCCACTCTCATGGTTTTCTGAAGGCGGGAGGCCAAAATTCCCGTAATCCCCCGGGGTACTTCGTTATCGGCGACAATCACCATCCGTCCGCGGAGGCTCGCCATGGATTCATAAGCAGCCGGGCGAATCCTGTCCCAGAAATCTTCGCTCAGAGTCCGGCGTTTCTTGTTCAAACTGACAAGCAGGTCGGCCAGAACAGATATCCGGGACGGATCGGTTTCGAGAAACAACTCGACACCAGCATCAGCGCGCCCCATGCGCCCGGCGGCGTTTATCAGTGGGCACAGCCGCCATGCTATTTCGACGGTGTTGATCCGCCCCTCGTGAAGACGCTGCCTTATCAGGAGTTCCCGGAGCGCTGAGCGGCGTTCCTTCAGCGCGTCGGTGTTGTTCAGACGGGACATGCCCAAGCGTACCATGATTCGGTTCTCGTCCTTCAGCGGCATCATGTCCGCCAGAGTTCCCAGTACCACCAGATCTAAGCCCCGCCGCCAGGAGGTGAAAGCGGCGGAAACCCGGCGATACTGGAAGGCAAGCACAAGATTCCGCAGGGTGGAAAGCTTCCCCCCGTCTCCCGGAAAATACCGGCCCATGCGGCTGCCACTCTCCAGCTCCTCCAGAGACAGACCCTGAATCGACGGAAAAAACGTGGTTAGCTCAGGCGCGATGTCAGTGACATGGACATCCGCGTCGCCCAGAAACGACATGATGAGGGGAACCTGAGTCCCGTCGCCGTAGACATAAAGGGGATGGCCGCTTACGAAGCGTAGAAGCTGGTCCTTCCCTTCCCCGTCGGCAGACGCGGAGACGCGGGAAACCTCGTTGAGATTGCGCATCAGATTGGCTTCGAGGATGATTTCTTCACCCTCTTCCCTGGCCAGCATCAGGCAATACGACTCCTTCCACATCTCCGTGCGTGCCAATGACAGGGCCCATTGAAATTTGGATACAATGGCCGCCGCACAGAGTCCCGTGAAGGGATAGCTGTCTGGGATTTTCGGATTGATAAGGGCATGGGCATCGGGCAATTCCCCCTCCCGGGGCATGTGATGATCGAATACCAGCACATCCATTCCCAATTGCCCGCAGCGTGAAATTTCGGAAAAATCACTGATGCCGCAATCCACCGCGATCACCAAGGTGAAGCCCTCCACCGCCTTTTCGGTCAGCACCTGGGGGTTCAATCCGTAGTCCTCTTCTCCAACAGGAACCCTCCACCCGGCTTCGATGCCCATCATCCGTAGAGTCTCCACCATGAGAACCGTCGCGGTGATACCATCGGCATCCTTGTCCCCGCAGACCAGCACCTTTTCATTCGCTTCGGCAGCCGCCTTCACCCGTTCTACGGCCTTTTCCATGTCTGGGAAGATGAAGGGATTGTATAGATAGCGTTCATCCTCCTCCAGAAAAAAGGCAATCTGGCCCGGGGAAACGAATTCCCGTCTTACGAGAATCGACGCTGTTAGACGATCGAGCTTGTACGTTGTCGCCAGAGTCCGCACAGCCTCTTCCGCGATGGGAGGCTTCACCCAGTTCATCCGCTGACAATCTCTTCGAGAATCAGACTCGAGCGGGGCTTGGGGACACGCGGCCCGACATCCACCGCCCCCGCGACGCGGTTGAGCCCGGCTTCCAACCGCGCGGCATCCTGGGCCCAGAGCCTCATCAGCGCCTCACCCTTTCTCACCGCGTCGCCTGTCTTCTTCAATAACTCTATACCCGCGAGGGCCTCAACCGAGTCGGCCGCCGTATCCCGCCCCACGCCGAGAGCCACTCCGCACATGCCCACCGCCATCGCGTCGATACCCGTGACATAGCCGCCCGTCTTCGCCTGAACATCCTGTGAGTAAGCGGCCCGGGCCGTGCCAAGCATGGCATCGAGTTCCCTCAGCCTGCCTCCCTGGAATTCGACATTGGCCCGAAACTTCTTCATGGCCGAACCATCCGCGATCGCTCGATGGCAGCGTTCCTGTGCCGCGTCGAGATCCGTTTCGATACCCGCCGCCACAAGCATCCAAGCCGTGAGTCTGATGGCCAGCTCCATCACATCCTCTGGTCCTTCACCCCGCAAGCAGGCAAGAGACTCCTCCACCTCCAGGAAATTGCCCACCATGGCTCCCAGTGGTTCGGACATATCGGTGAGCAGCGCCACCACCCGACGGCCCAGACTCCTACCCGTCTTCACTAGGGAATCCGCCAGTTCGCGCGCCGCGTCGGGGGTTTTCATGAAGGCGCCGCGACCGTATTTCACGTCCATCACCAAGGCATCCGCCCCTTCGGCGAATTTCTTCGAGAGTATGCTGGCCGTAATCAGCGGAATCGATTCCACCGTCGCCGTAACATCCCGAAGGGCATACATCTTACGGTCCGCTGGAACCACGCGTTCGCTCTGCCCGGTCATGGCGAAACCAATCTTTCCCACGGCTTCCCGAAACCTATCGAAGCTGAGCTGAGTCGAGTAACCGGGAATGGAGTCCAGCTTATCCAGAGAGCCGCCGGTATGCCCCAGCGCCCGGCCGCTCATCATCGGCACCTTCACACCGCAGGCGGCTGCCATGGGCGCCAGAACAAGGGAAATTTTATCGCCGACACCGCCGGTGGAGTGTTTATCCACAAAGGGACCAGCCAGGGATGAAAGATCGATCAGCTCACCCGAGTCAATCATCGCCCGCGTGAGATGGCCCGTCTCCTCAGGCGTCATGCCATTGAGAAAAACGGCCATGCACCAGGATGCCGCCTGGTAGTCGGGGACTGCCCCGTCGGCGTAGCCCTTGATAAATGAGGAAATCTGAGCTTCGCTCAGTTTCTTGGAATCTCTCTTAGCGGCAATCACATCGACAGCCCGGAATGCTCCGCTCATACACGCTCCTTAAGTCTCAGCCATGAATTCCGATACGCGATACGGGAGACTCAAGCCCCCGTAATCCAAGAGTCTACTCCCGCGGGTAAGACCCTCTCACCATAATCATGGATTTTTGTTCATTATGCTACAAGGGCCCGCGCGATGCGCCGACGCTCTTCAGCGGGCGTTCCAGCAATGTCTGTATTACGCTGAGAAGCCAGCTCTCAGCGGCCTGAACGGCCGCCGGGCTCAGAGAAACACGAAGCGCCGATTCAATACCTTCAGAATCGGCAAGCCATTCTCTTACTTCATCGGGTAGGGAAGGAAGGTTCTCGTTGGAGCATTCAGGCCCCAGCAGGACGGCATCGGGCCGATAGCGGACAGCCGCGCGGGCGCCGCCTAGAGGGCCGCCGCAGCGTCCACAGTGCTCCAGATTGGGGTGAACCCCCTCGATAACCAGAAAAAACCATATGAACGCCGCGTTCAGCCTGCCGATGTCCCGCGATTCGGTATCCGATAGGAGACTGAGCGCTCTCGAAGCGAGATTGAATACGGCCGCCGAATCCCCCCCAGATCCGTGAGTATTCAGAAGAATTTCCGCCCATGTCGTGGCGGCATAGAATCTGTCCAGATTTTCTCTGAGACCATCATGGCTGTCCACAGTGTCGAAGCCTGTGAGCCTCCATCGCGCCCGTACGCCGTCGAAATGCAGGTTGGCGATGCCGCTGTTATACGGAAGCGCCGCCCCGCGTAAGGCGCTTCTTTTGCTCTGGGCGCCGAAGGCCATGGGCATAATCAGGCCCTCACCGCTCACCAGCATCGACAGCCCCCGGTGATGTTCCCCCACCGAACGGATTCTGAGTACCAGGGCCGGCGCCCTTACAATTCGTGTCGCCATCTCTTCATATTACGCAGACCTAGGCGCCGCGGCTTCAAGGAGCCCGCCGCGATCCACCGCCGATGGGGGGAGTACAGCTTTCATGCGAGCTTTCTTATCGAATTCGGGTGATCTTGAACGCGCACAACACCCCGGATGAAGCCGGCCGATGCGCGTGAGAAACGAAAAATAGGCCGACATAACGTCGACCTTTCGCCCGGGAAAGCATTCACCTGGGCCGGTTATACTGGCTTATAAAGCCACGAAAATAGTCGATTTGAAACAACATGGCTTTTCGATAGGCGCCTCCTTGTTTCGGTCCTTATGAGTACGCCGGTACTTACCGGCCGAAATCAACAGGTGGTCCCATGATCTGACCCCCTCCGTATCATGCTATTAACAGCGTAAACTACTCCTGAGAAAAAGTCAAAGGGAATTTTCATTATTTTTTGAAATCGATCGGGAGACTCCCTTCAGGCCCTTGCCCGAGTATGTGTATACTGGACAGATGGGGTTGATCCATGTCGGCACCATCCGCTGACACCCTCGTTATCGGCATCTCCTCTCGCTCCCTTTTCGATTTGGAGATGGAGAATCGCATCTTCGAGGAGAGGGGCCTGGATGCTTACGCCGAATATCAGAAGGATAATGAAGGGCGGATTCTGGAGCCCGGCACGGCCTTTCCTCTGATAGAAGCCTTCCTGAAACTCAACGAAAAACTCCAGGAGCGGCTGGTGGACGTGGTCATCATGAGCCAGAACAACCCCCAGACCGGCCTCCGCATCATGAACTCCATCGATTTTTACAACCTGGCCATCACCCGGGCCGCCTTCTCCGGCGGGGCCAGGCTGGGCCCCCTGCTGGAAGCCTACAATGTCGATCTTTATCTTTCCATGAATCGGGAGGATGTTCAGGATGCCGCTGAGCATGGCATCTCCGCCGCGATGCTCTATGCCCCGCCTGAGCAATTCAATCCCGACGCGGATGAGATCCGCATCGCCTTTGACGGAGACGCCGTTCTCTTCAGTGAGGAGTCGGAAATCATCTACAGGCAGCAGGGCCTGGAAGCCTTTCTGGAACATGAGAAGGAGTTTGCTGATATTCCCCTCCCCGAGGGCCCCTTCGGCCGTGTGCTCAAAACACTCTCCAGAATCAAGACTCTTTCCGATAGGAGGCTGGTTCGCATCGCCCTGGTAACCGCCCGCGACCGACCGGCCCACGAAAGAGTGATACTCACCCTGCGCAGCTGGGGTGTCCATGTGGATGAGGCCTACTTCCTCGGAGGGCTGCCCAAAATGCAGGTGCTCAGGGCCTTCAACGCCCACATCTTCTTCGACGACCAGGATAAGCATGTCGGACCGGCGTCGGAACACGTTCCCTCGGCCCGCGTACCCTATAGAAGGGCATCGGAACTCAACGATGAAGACGCGCTTTCGTGAATGAAGCCAAGGCCCTCTACGAAAAAAGACATTTCCCACAATTTCCGCGTGGTCTTGTCCCGCTAGGTTATATTGACTCGTCAACGTACAGTTTGGCCTGATCCCGTCCCGCCTCCTTCGCCGAATACAGGGCCCGGTCGGCCATGTCCAGAAGCTTATCGGGGTTATCCGCGTGGTCGGGGCATACGGCAATTCCGATACTGGCATGTATCCGGTTAATGGATCCCGGACGCCCTTCCAGTATCTTCAAATTCCGAATTTCCGCCCCGGCCTTTCGGCAGCGCTCAAGGGCTGTCTTGCCGTCCGTCTCGGGGAGGATGAAGGAGAATTCATCCCCGCCATACCTGGATAGTACATCCTTTTCCTCGAACACCTCGGTGAACACCGGGACGGCAGCCAATAAGACCTCATCCCCGACCGATTCTCCCTGCTCCGCGTTAATCGTGCCGAAATGGTCCATGTCGAGTATCACGAGCGACACGGGAAACTTCTTCCTCAAGGCATCAGCAACCGTTTGTTTGAGGGCATCATCGAAGAACCGGCGATTATACAATCCGGTGAAATCGTCTGTAATCGCCCTTTTCCTGGCATTCTCGCCCCATTTCACCATGTCAGAGAGAAACGCGCCGGTTTTCCGCAGCCGGGCCGTCGCTGTATTGAGCATTTTCTGCATTATTTTGACCGCCGCCGCGGGTTCATGATCCATCAGCTTGTTGAAGCTCCTTCCATCCAGCGATAGAAGAACGCAGTCCGCGATGGTTCGGCAGGTCGCGGACCGCGCGTCCTTTTCCAAGATTGACATTTCACCGAAGAAACTGCCTTCACCTACCTGGGATACCTCAACATCCTCTCCGTCCGCGGTGTGGATTGAGATGGCAACTCTCCCAGAGAGTATGATGTACATCAGCCGGCCCTCGTCTCCCTCTCGAAACAGTATCCATCCATCGGGTACTTCATGTCTTTTCATGAGCGGTCTCACCCGGGATATTTCTTCGGGGCTAAGGGATGAGAATATATCTAGGCCATTCAGATCTTCGTTTTTCATGACTCTTTACGATCTTCCGGGTAGAGAATGAAATTGCCGCCTCGTCGGCGTCCTTCCAGCGAGAGTGGATGAACCGCGTTAACGAGTTCCACCGCCGTCTTCCCATGTTCCGGCGCGATTCCCAGCCCGAAGCTTACCGACAGCCGGGGAGCGGATTGTCCAACGATGGATTCACAGTCGATGGAACGAAGATAATCGCCAATGGTGTCGGCCATTTCCTCCAAGTCGTCCCTGTGGGCTCCCGGCAGGATTACAGCGTTTTCGTTCCCCATATACCGGAACAGCATATCCCGGTTCGGCACTATTTCCTGCAACCCATCGGCTATGTGTCGAAGGACTCTGTCGCCGCCGTCATGGCCGTAGTGATCGTTGATTACCTTGAAATTATCGGGTTTGTACATGAGAAGGCCGGTAGTTCCCTCGGCCGTCGAGAGAACTTGGAGAAGCGTTTCATCGAAGAATGTCTTGTTATAGAGACCCGTAAGTTTATCTAAGTAAACCTGTTTTTTCAGATCCTGCATGAGGGGCGAGTTTTCCTTCACCAACTTGTTCACGCTCCGGATGCGTGCTGAAGTCTGAATAAGAAGAGTGTTCATCAATCTGGCAACGACACCGGGATGCTCTTGCCGTATGTAATCGAATTCCCGGTCCCTGGCGGGAAAAGCGAGAAGAGTCGCTTCACCCAGGGCAAACGCGGAGGCATTGCGGTTCTCGCCGGTGAACATGTCCAGTTCCCCAAGACAGTCACCAGTCAGAAATCTCGCGATATCCACCGAATACCCCTCGTGGTCCTTCTTCCTGACAACAACCTCACCACGGACCACGAGATAGAGGCGTTCCGGCGCGTCGTTTTCAACGAAGATCGTTTCGCCGTCGCTCAGATGCAGGAATTCGCTTCGTGAAACAACAATGGAAAGGTCGTTTTCGGTGCACAAAGAAAACAACTCCGCCGATTTCAGCAGCAGTTTCGCATCAGTGGCCATTATTCTATCATCGTACAAAAGCATCTTGATGACAAGGAATTCGTCAACATCAAATTAAAACAGGGAATTTCCTTAACCTCAATGGATGATGCCTATTGGAATTCCAGCTCTTTGATGTCGACCTTCCGGGTGCCGAGGGAAAGGTGCCTCTCGGTTTCGATTATGTGGGCGGCCTGACAGCGCGTGGATGGCGACTCACTACCCCGACGGCAATCAGGGGTATCGCCCCGATCCTCGCTCACAAGGAGATTAGATGATAGATACACATCATTCTGTCGGCGATTCTCACCTTATCTGGGAGAATGTGGAAAGTGAAACCGAATACGATGCGGGGATCCTGCGTCTGCGCCGTGTCCGACGACGCTCTCCCACAGGCAAGCATGCGTCGTTTATTTCTGTGGATACCCCGAACTGGGTGACGGTAATTCCCGAGCTGGGTGAAGGAGAATCGTTTCTTATCGTTCGACAATACCGCCATGGTTCACAGGAGGTTGGTTCCGAATTTCCCGCTGGCGCGGTTAATGCGGGGGAAAACCCGGCCGATGCCGCGTTGCGGGAGCTGGGTGAAGAAACCGGGTATGGGGCTGCTGAAATCCGGGAAATTGGTTCGGTGAGTCCTAATCCCGCCTTCATGACCAACAGAACATACACGTTTCTCGCCAGGGGTCTTTCAAGAAATACCATGCAAAACCTCGACGAGCATGAGATACTGGATGTTGTGGAACTGCCATATTCTGAGATTGCGGAACAAATAGGACAGACTCCCTTCGACAGTGCTATTACAGTTCAGGCCTGGTTTTTCTATCAGAGGGCTAGACAATGCGCGCAATAGTTGTTGAAGAATACGGTGGAATTGAACAACTGAAACTTCAAGAGCTGCCCATACCGGCTCTTCAACCCGAGACACTGTTGCTGCGTTTATTCGCAGCCGGTGTGAATCCGGTGGATACCTATCAACGTTCAGGTGTCCAGGGTTATACGCCACGGCTGCCATTCACGCCTGGTATGGACGGTGCCGGGGTTATCGAGGAGATAGGTGAGGGTATCAGTGGTTTCGATGTTGGTATGAAGGTGTATGTTTCCGGCTCGATAAGCGGCACCTATGCAGAATACTGCCTCTGCTCACCAGAGTCGCTGTACCCGCTGCCTGAGGAGTTGGAATGGGTAGAGGGAGCCTGCCTGGGTGTTCCTTATTTCACGGCGGCCCGTGCCCTGTTTACTGCGGGAAAACTGCGCGATCATGAGACTGTTCTGATTCACGGCGCTAGCGGTGGGGTAGGTTTGGCCTGCCTCCAGCTATGTCTCGGACTGGATGTAACGGTTTACGCCACGGCCGGTTCCCATGAAGGGGAAATGCTTACCCTGGTGAACGGTGCCGAGGGTTGTTTCAGTCACCGGGATTCGCGGCGATTCGAAGAGATGAAGAAGGCGACCGGTGAGAGAGGGGTGGATTTGATTGTGGAAATGCTGGCCAATGAAAACCTGGATGCTGACTTGAAACTACTAGGACGGGAAGGACGAGTCGTGGTGGTTGGGAGCCGGGGACCTATCACAATTTCCCCACGGGATTTGATGAGTGTAGAAGGAAGAATAATGGGCATGAAGATGGCTTTTTCCAGTAGTGAGGATCGTGGGGAATATGCTCGTATCATTGTCGAAGGTGTTCGCTCCGGACATATCAAACCGATCATACACGCCGTGCATTCATTTGAAGATGCCCCGCTAGCCCATCAGAGCATTATTAGCGGTCCTCATTTGGGCAATTTGGTAATCGATATGCCTTAAGAGCACGGCCGCGTTCACCTGTCGAGCACCGCATAGTCAGCGAAGGATGAAGGTACGATTTTCGTGAACGAAAATAGAATGATTGAGCTGGAGTTTGAGGGCATGAACCAGAGTGCGACGCTCCACATCCTTGCCTACCCGAACGAGTTGGCTGATGTGGGATCGGTCGCTCACCTGAATAACTTCCTGGGCGATGATGGGCCCCTGATCGAGATTCTCATTGGCAAAATGCGCAGTGGCGCCGATTATCTTCACGCCCTTGTACCAGGCTTGATGGTAGGGCTTGGCACCCTTGAAGGCCGGTAGAAAGCCATGATGAATGTTGATAATCTTGTTTTTCCATTTATTGGTAAAATCACCGCTGAATATCCGCATGAAACGGGCCAATATCACAACGTCGATGCTGTATTCCTGTAGTATCTTCTGTATTTTTTCTTCGGCGTTTTCTTTGCCGGGGCCGTAATCGATCTGATAGAATGGTATGTCAAATTGTCGGGCCACCGGTTCGTTAACGGAGTGATTGGAAACGACGACGGATATATCGCATTCCAATTCGCCGTCCTGATGCTTGAGGAGCAGTTCCCAGAGACAGTGATTGGTTTTGCTCACTAGGATGGCTATGCGGTCTTTTCTCGATAAGTCGTGGAGCGTCCAATTCATGTTGAATTCTTCTGCTATGGGGGCGAAGCTGTTTTCGAGGGCTTTTCTATCGAAGGGCGATGGGGCTTCAAAATGACCCTTGAGCATGAAGAGTTCGATGTCCAGGGCCGTGTGCTGGGTGAGATCGAGGATGTTCGCCCCACTCTCGGCTATCATCTTGGCGACGGCGGCGACGATGCCCTTACGATCGGGGCAGGTGATTTTGATGACGAATTGGTCCATAACTTCAAGCAGGTTAGGTGGGATGATGAAGGATGGCAATACCCACGAAGTGTATAGCTGGTATGGAAACGGCGTTTGTGAAGACTCTCTGCTGTAAAAATCCTGATTGTGAGAAAAGCACCCATATTGAAGGAGGGCGTTTATGAATAGCACGATTCCGGAAATCCTCGAAAGCGGCCAAGCCATTATGGGCATGGAACTCGGATCCACAAGGATTAAATCGGTTCTGATTGGGCCGGATAACAATCCTCTGGCCTCTGGTGGGTATCATTGGGAGAATTCCCTGATTGATGGCGTCTGGACCTACTCTCTCGACGAGGTTTGGACAGGAATTGCCGCCTGCTATGCCGCTTTGAGAGCGGATGTCAAGAAAAAATACCAAGTTGAACTCACTTCATTTGCCGTCGGCGGTTTCAGCGGTATGATGCATGGATATCTGGTTTTCGACAAACACGATAACCTACTCACACCCTTTCGAACCTGGCGGAACAACATAACAAGAGAGGCGGCCAAGAAGCTTACGGACCTCTTCCGATACCCGATTCCGCAGCGATGGAGCATCGCCCATCTCTACCAGGCCATACTCAACAAGGAAGATCACATCAAGGATGTTGCGTTTATTTGCACCTTGGCCAGCTATGTTCATTGGAAGCTTACGGGCAGGAAAGTGATTGGCATCGGTGAGGCATCGGGGATGTTTCCCATCGATATTGATACTCAGAACTACGACGCGAGTCGAGCCGCGGCCTTCGACGCTCATGTGGATGGTGAGAACCTGGAATGGAATTTGTTGGAGCTGCTACCGGAGATTGTGCCTGTCGGCAGGGAGGCTGGAATTCTCACGGAAGATGGAGCGGCATTACTTGATATTTCTGGTTCATTGAAGGGTGCTGTGCCCCTCTGTCCGCCTGAAGGAGATGCCGGCACCGGCATGGTGGCCACTAACAGCGTGAGAGAACGAACCGGAAATGTCTCGGCGGGAACCTCGGTTTTTGCCATGCTGGTAATGGAAAAGGAAGCATCGAAGGTTCAAGAGGAAGTCGACCTTATCACCACCCCCGATGGAAAGCTCGTCGGTTTGGTTCATTCAAACAACTGCACCTCGGATTATGATGCTTGGTTTGGTCTTTTCGCTAAGGCCATCGAAGCATTGGGTGTCGATGTTTCCACACCGGTTCTCTACGATACACTTCTGGATCTGGCCTTGAAGGGCGATCTAGATTGTGGTGGGCTTTTGGCTTATGGATACGTCTCAGGAGAACACATGACAGGTTTCAGCGAGGGACGCCCTCTCTTTGTCCGCAGTCCCGATGCGACATTCAGCATTGAAAATTTCATCCGTACGCATCTTTTCACGGCCCTCTGCGCCCTTCGGACAGGATTGAATGTCCTGATGAAGGAAGAGGGAGTGCGGGTGGATGAGATTCGAGGCCATGGCGGCTTTTTTAAGACTCCTCATGTGGGACAGCGCATTATGGCGGCGGCCACGGGCACAGCGGTGAGCTTGCTGACAGCAGCGGGTGAGGGTGGGGCCTGGGGCATGGCACTTCTCGCGTCATATATGGCGAGAGCTGAAAAATCCCAAAGCCTACCGGACTTCCTGGACTTGGCCCTTGCTGACTGCATTGGAGAGGCGGTTAAACCCGATCCTATGGACGTAAAGGGATTCGAGGCTTTTTTCGAGCGTTATCATCAGGGACTCGCCATCGAGCGGGCCGCTTTGCAGGCCCTGAAGTAGAGTTCAAGATGCCCGTTGTGAAGCGTGGCATATGCCCCCGAATCCTGCCGATTCGCCCTTGCTTCACTAGCGGTTTTCGGCGTTGAGCAGCTTTGTGATTTGGTTGTACCTTGTTTGGACATCTTTGATATTCTTGAGTATATCATCTGGCTCACCTTTGCGCGTGAAGATGTCGCTAATGAGCTGAAGAGCGTCGCCGAGAGCCTTGTGACAATGCCTAAGGGTCTGATCTAATTCCTTTGAATCCATGGATTCAATCATACATTGACCAAATACGAATGTGAATGTTTTGCCTCGTTGTTTTGCCATCTCAAGTTTATTCAGATTGAGTACCCGGACGCCGGTTTATCTTGAACTTGTCAGGAGAGATGTTGTACTTTCTGATACGCCATGAGACTTGTCGAACCGTGAGATTCAGAGCCTTCGCGGTACGATTGATATTGCCTCGTTGCTGCCGCAGTTCTTCAGTGAGCAGCTCATATTCCATGGCCGCGAGATGCTCGAGAAGCGATGGGACAGGGATTCTCAAAATGGCGCCCCGTATGGCTGGAGGCAGATCGCCGACACCTATCCTGTCGCCCGGCATATTATCGAGCGCCATTGACATGGTTGCCTTGAGTTCACGTACATTGCCGGGCCATGAATAGGCTTGAAGGGCCTCTATGGCGGGGGGTGATAATCCTGGAGCTTTGAGACTTGAGTCTACGGTGAGTTGTTCGAGAAACCAGCTGGCGAGGAGAGGGATGTCCTCTATTCTGTTTCGGAGAGCCGGAACTGTCAGGATTAGGCCATGGCCCGCTGTCAGTCTATTCCATTCGCTTCGAAGGTTGGACTCATTCGCCGGGTGGGTGGCGGCCACGATGACTCGTTTCGACCCCCGAAAATATGTGATTATCTCCTCTTCGTTCAGCATCGTCCAATCAGGAATGAAAAGAGTACCATCACCGCCTTCCTTTTCTGAATTATCGCGGGATACAAATGGCAATGAGGAATCAGGTCCATTCCGGTGAATCCACTCTGCCAGATGAGCACGGCCCGTACCATGTTCGCCGATGAGAAGGAGAGGATGTCGCGAGAAGCAAATCGATGGCATCGTTGAGAGAACATTCTTGGACGCATTACTAACGGCGACCCAAGTGGAATGCGGCGCAAGGCCGTATCCGGGTGGAATTACTGGATCAGATTTCTGTTCCCGAAGCCACAACCATTGATCCGCGAGCAGGTCGAGAAGTTGGTAAGTGTCACTGTTTGGCAGCCGAGTGCCTTCAAAGAACCACCAGGATGCCCCATTGGGGAAGGGGTGATTCCATGACGAGGGACCGTTCTCTGAATATCGATCAACCCGTTCCTCCCAGCTATATGTGGTTTCCGCATCGGTGAAATGGATCCCAGCCACCCTTGCTTCGAGGAATTCGGCTATAAGCAGCAGTAATCGCCTTGCCCCCTTTCGCGCTACTCGGTTCTGAGTAATAATCTTCCAGCCTTCCACGGCGATTGTGAAGCAATTGGATATCATCAATTCTCTTGAGGGTATCAGAAATCATACCACTCAAATTTGTATTCATGGGAAACACGGCAATGGTCGCACGATTCGAAATCTACGGCAAACAGCAATTGTGAGGAAGGGATGAATGATGGAAAGCGATCGGCGTGGAGACTTGATTGCGCCCTCGCATGCGGGAACTGCCTGCCACTTCATCTGAAGTACGGACAGATCCGGCCCAATGGAAATGGGTTTTCTTGTGCCATAGCGAAACTTCGTGCATAATGATGGATTCATGAAAACGGCGAAGATACAAAGTGAGTGGACAGTGGTGGATGGGCTACGCATCAGACCGGGCCGGGCCCTCCCATTCGGGGCCGCGCCTCTGAGGCAGGGAGTTCAGTTTTCGGTGTTCTCCCGTCATGCCACATCTGTTTCCCTACTCCTATTTGACCAATCGGATGACTCCGTGCCGGCTCATGAAATTCTGTTGCAACCTCCGCATTTCCGCACCGGGGATTGCTGGCATGTCTTCGTTGAAGGAATTCAGGCAGGACAGAACTATCTCTACCGTGTCGATGGTCCGTATCAGCCGGCCGAAGGACATCGATTCAATCGCAACAAAGTTCTCATCGACCCTTACGCCAAGGCGCTTACCGGGAATTTTCGCTGGAACCTGAAGAACAGCTTTGGCTTCGTTCCCGGCCATCCAGATTCCGATCTCTCGTTTTCCACCGATGGGAATGCCGGACAGATTCCAAAATGCATAGTTGTGGCCGACGATTTTGACTGGCAGGGCGATCGGCCGTTAAACTATCCACTGAGTGAAATAGTCATCTACGAAACCCATGTCTGCGGTCTAAGCTCCCATCCGGAAACCGCTAGAAGATACGGCATTGAAAACCCCGGAACCTTCGCCGCCGTTGTGCAGATGATCCCCTACCTTCTGGAGCTTGGCATCACGAGTCTGGAACTCCTACCGGTGGCGGAATTCGATGAGTTTGAATACGAGAGTCGTACCAATCCCCTAAGCGGAGAACCTCTGAAGAATTACTGGGGATACTCCACAATCGCCTTTTTCGCGCCCAAGAGTAACTACGCGGCGTCCTGTGACAGCGGCAAACAGGTGGACGAGTTTAAGACCATGGTGAGAGAACTCCATAAGGCAGGCATTGAGATTATACTGGACATTGTTTTCAATCACAGCGGTGAAGGCGATCAGATGGGCTACACCATTTCGTTCAGGGGATTGGATAACAGCATTTACTACATGCTTAGCCCCGATCGCCGTTTCTATATGAACTATTCGGGATGTGGAAACACCTTGAATTGCAATCATCCGGTGGTTCGTGAACTCATTATTCAATCACTGCGTTACTGGGTTCAGGACATGCATATCGACGGATTCCGTTTTGATTTAGGCTCCATTCTGGGTAGGGACAGTCAGGGTAGAATGCTGGACAACCCCCCAGTGCTCGAGAGGATCGCTGAAGATCCAGTCCTTAGGGATACCAAGATTATTGCCGAAGCCTGGGATGCCTCTGGAACCTATCAGGTAGGCAGCTTCCCTGGGGGACGATGGGCCGAATGGAACGATCAATTCCGAAATGACGTTCGCTCTTTCTGGCTGGACATTCCCGGCAAAGTGAGCGCGCTGGCCACCAGATTCAGCGGCAGTGCCGATCTTTACATGCGGACTGAGCGCAAGCCCTATCACAGTATCAATTACATCACCGCTCACGACGGATTCACCCTCTCGGATTGGGTGAGTTACGAATCAAAGCATAATGAGGCTAATGGAGAGAATAATCGCGACGGTTCGGATTACAACCTGAGTCGGAATTGGGGCGTCGAAGGCGAAACCGACGATATCCAGGTGCTTAATACTCGTCACCGGATGATACGGAACATGCTAACCACACTTCTTCTATCCAGTGGTACGCCCATGCTGCTCGGTGGGGACGAAATCTGCCGCACACAGGGAGGGAACAACAATGCCTACTGCCAGGACAATCCCATCTCCTGGTATGACTTCTCCACGATGGACCGTTATCCCGGCATCTTTCGTTTTTCCAGACTTCTCATCGCGTTCCGCAAAGCCCATCCCGCCTTGCAGCGGCGCGAATTCTTTCAAGGCCGCGATTTGAGCAATAACAAAGTTCCGGATATCGGCTGGTTCGACGAGCATGGGAAGGAAATGGATTGGAAAAGATTGGATAACCGCCTAGCCCTCCGCATCGATGGCAGCAAGAAGGAAATTCATAACGATCATGATGATGTGGACATCATGATCTTCTTCAATGCAAGCGATAAACCGGTGGACTTCCTGGTGCCCGAACTTCATACGGGTGAAAGCTGGGCAAGAGTTATTGACACCGCCCTGCCCTCACCGGAGGATTTCCTGGAAGAGGGGAATGAAGAAGCCGTGACACCGGGCAGTCGCTATAAGATTGGCCAACGGTCCATGGCCCTGTTTATCAGCCCTAGAGGAAAAACCGATTCTAACCCTTAACAGAGCCTGAGGTGAGTCCGCGGACGAAGAAGCGCTGTAAGGCGAAAAACACGATGAGCGGTAGTATCATACTCATGAATGCGCCGGAGGTGAGCAGGTGCCAATTTTGACCCTTTTCCCCAACCATGGCGGCGAGCGCACTGGTGACGACGCGGTTCTTATCCCCGAGGAATACAAGCGCCACAAGATAGTCGTTCCACACCCAGAGGAACTGGAAGATGGCAAAGCTGGCAAGGGCGGGCACCGACAAGGGAAGCACAAGACGGACAAAGGTGGTAAATGGGGTGGCACCGTCGAGGTAGGCGGATTCGAAGATATCCCTGGACAGGGAACTGATGTAATTGTAGAGCAGGTAGATTGCCAGGGGTAGGCCGAATCCAGTGTGGGCGAGCCACATGGCCAGAAAAGTGCCGTTCAGATTCCATCTCGTGAAATCGCGCAGTATGGGTATCAGGGCGATTTGAAGCGGTACGACGAGGAGTGCTACTACCATGATGAAGAGGGGGCGCCGGCCGGGAAACTCCATCCAGGCAAACGCGTAGGCGGCGAAAGCGGCGATCAAAATGGGTATGACGGTGGCCGGTATGCTCACGGCCAGCGAGTTCAGTGCCGCGTCGGCGAAGTTATTGCCCTGTCGGGTTATCGTGTTACCCTGGGCATCGGTGAAGCTTATTTCTCCGGCGGAAAGGACGTCTTCATAGTTACGGAGGGTGATATTGGTACCGAAACCAATCCATTTTTCCTCCAAAACTTCGATTTTGCGGGAACGCTTATTCCCGTACCACATTAGGACTCTGTTTTCGTCGGTTTCGATTCCATTTCGCCATTCTTCGAATGTGGCTGTGTACCCTTCGATGGTAATCGGTAGATTCGGATCGGTTTCCGCCGGGATTTCGAATTCACCTGTTTTCACCCAATCTCTGTGAGGGAGTATGGTCCACCATCCCGATCCGTAAATGTCCTTTGATTCTCTGAATGATGTAATGAAAACTCCCAATGTGGGGATGGTCCAGATGAGGACGATAATGATAAGAACGATGCCGACGAAGAATCTGCCTCGAAATCCCTGGCGATTTTCTGTTATGTCTTTCATCGCAGTGTTTTCCTTCCCCGAAATTGTCTGAGATTGTATGCCAGTACGGGCACGATGACCACTAATAGCACTATGGCGATGGCCGAGGCCCGGCCGGAATGGCCGTAGGTGAACTGTTGAAGGTAGAATTCGTTCGCGATCACGTTGGTTCCGAAGTTGCCACCCGTCATCACTCTGACGACGTCGAAGAGCTTGAGGCTGAAGATGAGGATGGTGGTTGACACGGTGATGATGGTGGGCATCACGGAGGGGATGGTGATGCGAAAGAAGATTTTGAATGCGTTTGCGCCGTCCACACGGGCGGCTTCATTGATGGATTCCGGGATGGCCTTGATGGCCGAAGAGAGTATCACCATCGCGTACCCGGTTTGGAGCCACACCATGATGGCGATGAGGAAGAAGTTGTTCCAAAATGGCATCAGAAGCCATGGTTGAGCTGTCCCACCGAGAGAGGTGACTATGGCGTTGAGCAGGCCGATTTCGCTGATGCTGACACCCTCACCCTTATAGGCGTAGATGAATTTCCAGATAACGCCGGCTCCGACAAACGAGATGGCCATGGGCATGAAGATGAGCGACTTGAAGAGTTTCTCATGGCGGCTCTTATCGGCCAATACCGCGATGATGATGCCCAGGATGACACAGATGAGTGTTCCGAAAACCATCCAGAGAAGATTGTTCCTGAATGCCTGAAGCATGATGGGGTCGGTGAAAGCAAATTGGTAGTTCTCTAAGAAAACAAACTCACGGGCGTTCGCCCCCAGGAAACTCAGCCTGAGCGACCGGATTGTCGGCAGAACGAGGGCCCAGATGAGCAAAGCAGTGGCGGGTCCGGCAAAGACGATGGCCACGGCCACCGATCGAATCCGCCGGGACATGCTTTGCGCGATTGAGTTCAACACGAAGAATAGGAGGCCGACCGACCCGAGCCCCCATACGATGGCTGTGAGGGTCATGAGTACTTTGTACTCCTGCATGTTCTGCAGGAGTATGAATCCGCCGACAAGAAAAACAGCCAAAGCCGCCGTCAGGGCGACAAGGATGGGATACCGGCGGGCAGGACTGAGATCTTGAAGCATTGAAACCTCTCTTTCCTGGTTATTGAAGGCTATGAGAAAACCGGAAGCGGGGGATAACCCCCCTTCCGGCTCTATCAGTTACTCAAGTCTTATTGGGGCCAGGAGGCGTCGATGTTCGCCAAGGCCTCATCTAAGGTTGTCACCCCGGAGACGTAAGCGGTCATTTCTCTCCAGAAGGTACCGGCACCAACGGCGCCAGGCATCAGGTCGGAACCATCGAAACGGACGCTGGTGGCGTTTTGAATAACTTCCGCGACCTTCCGATCCACCTCGTTGGTATACCAGCTGAGTTGGCTGTCCTTATGCGGTGAGATGGCTCCTCCGAGACGCACCCACCCTTCTATGGAGGCCCCGGTGGCGAAGTGCTGCATAGTCTTTCTCACCTCGGGACGATCGTTGAACATGGCGAAGATATCACCGGCAACCAGAACCGGACGACCCAGGGAGGCATCGACGCTGGGCAGATAGAAGAAGTCATAATCCACACCGGCCTGCAGGTTTTCAGGGAAGAACGAGGTGATGAAGTTGCCCTGCTTGTGCAGCCAGGCACTGGGTGGATCGTCGAACATCACCGTAGGCGCATCGCCGAAGAAGACCGTCGTGATGCCCGAACGGCCGCCGTAAACCATATTGTCGGCAAACCAGATATCCGTAACGGCCTCGATGGCCCCGCGCACCTCTGGGGAGTCGAATTTCAGCTCACCGGCAACCCATCTGTCGTAGTTCTCAAGACTGGTGGTGCGGAGCATCATTTCCTCAACCCAGTCAGTCATGGGCCAACCGGTAGCCGCGCCGGATTCGATACCAACGGCCCAGGGAGTATCGCCGTCCGCCTGGATTGTGTCCTGAAGCTCCACCAATTCCTCCCAGGTGGTGGGAACCGTGTAGCCGGCCGCGTCGAACGCTTTCTTGTTATACCACACCAGGGACTTGCCGTTTACCCGGCCCCAGATTCCGGCCATTATCGGGCCTTCGGGGGATTCCATGGTGGCCATGTCCAGCCAGCTCTGTATGTAGTTGGATTTCACCATGTCCATATCCAGGGTTTCGTTCAAATCGATGACATAACCCTTCTTCACGAAATTGTCCAGTAGTCCAGGCTGGGGAAAGTCCACGATGTCCGGTGGATTTCCGCCTTCGATACGTATGGCAATCGAGGCTTCGAATTCCTTGGATCCCTCGTACTGGATGTCGATGCCGGTTTCTTCCTCGAAGGGCTTGATGGACTCCTCGAATTTGATGGCATCGTTATCCACGAAGGGCCCCGCGATTGTTACCACGGACCCCTTTTTGACTCTATTGCATCCGACAAAGAGCACGAACGACGAAATGAACAGTATGATAAATACTGACATTGCGACTTTTTTCATCTAAAACTCCTTTATTACCACAGCCGTTTAAGCTGCAATATTTTCATCTGACGGCAAGACCAAAGAGCGCGTCAACCTGTATCACTCCGCTGATGCATGATACAGATTCTCAAGACCGCGTGAATAGCAGCAGCCCTTGCGCCGCCATATTAAACCCCTTTTGAGACTTCCGTCAATACTTATCTTTGGAAAAATTCTGCGGATCCAGATTATTCGAATACCGAATCTTGACAGGTGGATAGCGGCAAATCAATATGATTCTAGAAGTCCCATAGAAAGGTTCACGGCGAATCGATGTCTTATCTACTTGAAGTCAAGGATTTTTCTCCGAAATCGTTTCCCTTCGAGGAAACTCTTTTCCATACGGCGAATGGATATCTGGGCATACGGGGCTGCTTCGAGGAGGGCTACGATTCGGGACATATGGGTATTCGCGGCGCCTATATCAACGGTTTTTACGATAATTACCATATTGAGCATCCCGAAAAACTCTTTGGGTTTCCTGAAATTGGAGAACAAATACTCAATGTCACGGACGTTCAGGGAATTCACACACGCGTCAACGGCGAGACACTGCTGCTCAATTCCCAGAATGTCTCCGACTACCGCCGCCACCTCGACATGAGGGCCGGCCAGACTTTCAGAGGCTTTACCTGGAGTAGCCTTGAGGGAGGCATATCGGCCCATGTGGAGCTGAGACGTCTAGCCTCCTTTCAGCGCCCGGAGGTCTTCATCATACAGTACTCTCTCACCATGCTGAACTCCGCCGTTGTCGAAATTGAATCGACTGTACGTGGGGATGTGGATAACTTCCATGATTCTTCCGACCCCAGGGTGAGCGGACAGGCATTCAAATCGCTTAAGGTAATCGATTCACATGTCAGGAATAAACGTTTTGCCATGGTTTCTCGTACCACCGCGACGAATTGTGTCTTAAGAGTTCAGGTGGATCATTCAATACAGAAGGATTCAGGAAGCCTGGGCGAGCCTGTGCCCATGGAAGAGAGCTCAACCCTCGCCCTTCGATGGGCGACCGCGTTGGAAAAAGGGGAAACCCTGGTTCTTGAAAAAACGGCCGTGTATCGGGATTCTCGGCGACATGGGCAATTACCCGACTGGGATGGGGACTACTGGGATGAGGGAGTTCCTCCAGCATTTTCCCTTCTCGCGGCGGAACAGCGTGAGTATCTGGATTCGTTTTGGGAGAAATCGGACATCGACATCGTCGATGTCAATGGCGATGATGAGCAGCAGATCAGTTTGCGATTCAATGTGTACAATCTGCTCCAGTCCGGTATGGGCGATTCCGGTATCTCCGCGAAGGGCCTGAGCGGTGAGGGGTATCAGGGGCATTGTTTCTGGGATACTGAGATCTACACGATGCCATTTTTTCTGTACACTCACCCGCGGGCGGCCAGAAAACTCCTGGAATACCGTTACCACGCCCTGCCGGAGGCCAGAAACAACGCCAAGATTCTGGGTCATAGGCGGGGCGCCGCCTACCCCTGGCGAACAATTTCCGGGCGGGAATGCTCGGTCCACTATCCCTCCGGGAGCGCGCAGTATCACATCAACGCCGATATAGCCTACGCGGTCTGGCGCTATTGGGAGGCCACATCCGATGAAGCGTTTCTCATAGAATTCGGTGCCGAAATTCTCTTCGAAACCGCCCGCATCTGGGTGGAATTGGGCAACTTCTCTTCTGAGGGTTTCCACATCAACGGCATTACCGGCCCAGACGAATATACCTGCATGGTGAACGACAACTACTACACCAACCGAATGGCCGCCATGAATCTGGAGAAGGCGATGGGGGCCTACGACTTGATGAAGAAGAAGCATTCAGAGGCCTTCGAAGCCTTGTCCGCCCGTATCACCCTCGAATCCCATGAGCGGAGAGGCTGGGAAGAGGCTTCGGCCGCCATGATTGTTCCCTACGATGCCGAAAGGGATATCAATCCGCAGGATGAATCCTTCCTGCGCAAACCTCTCTGGGATTTCGCACAGACTCCCCACTCGCATTATCTCCTTTACCACCACCCCATGACCCTTTCCCGATATCAGGTATGCAAGCAGGCCGATGTCATTCTCGCCTACGTTCTCCTAGACAGCAGGGATTTTAACTCCACTGCCTGCAACAGTTACTCCTATTACGAAAACATCACCGTCCACGATTCGTCCCTGTCATATTCAACCTTTTCCATCGTGGCGGCCGGCCTCGGCGAAGTGGAGAAGGCATATGAATACTTCTTGAAAGCTCTCACCCTCGATTTGAAAGATACCAAGGGGAACACAAAAGATGGGATTCATGTCGCGAACATGGGGGGCACTTGGATGGCCGTAGTGTGGGGATTTGGCGGATTCCGACCCGCGGGGGATATACCCTCTTTCAGTCCCTCTCTCCCTCCCCGGTGGCATAGCCTCCGTTTTCGTCTTCTCTACCGTGGCGTTTTCATGGAAATTCTCTGCGATCAGGAACAACTGCGAATCAGTTCGCTCAATGGGTTGGCAACCGATATCATGGTGTGGGACTCGTTGTCGCGCCTGGAAGCGGATCGCCCCTTGATTGTTCCGACGCGAAGGGGCCGCCGATGATTCGCGCCGCGATTTTCGATCTCGATGGTGTCATTGTCGATACTTCCCATCTCCACTATCTGGCATGGAAAAGCATCGCCGCGGACCTGGGCATTCCCTTCACCACTCGGGATAATGAGAGACTCAAGGGTGTCTCCCGAATGGCCAGTCTGGAAATCATCCTTCAACTCGATGCCTCCCGAACGGCCTTGAGCGAAGAAGAAAAACAGGAATTGGCAGCCAGGAAGAACGACATCTACCGTCACTCGATTGGGCGTCTTGGTCCAGGAGACCTTCTCCCGGGCGCGAGAAAGTTCATCCTTGAGTGCCGCTCATCCGGCTTGAAAACGGCTATCGCCAGCGCCAGTCGCAACAGCCCGGCAGTGATAGCGTCCTTGGAAGCAGCCGAGCTTTTCGATTCCGTGGTGGATGGAAACCGAGTTCATAGAGCGAAACCCGACCCTGAAGTCTTCCTGCGCGCCGCCGTCGACATGGCCGTACCGGCCTCCGACTGTGTCGTCTTCGAGGATGCCGCGGCCGGTATCGCTGGGGCCCTGGCCGCGGGCATGTTTTCGGTGGGCATCGGCAGCGAGGATACACTCGCGGCGGCCCATCTGGTGATACCGGGCTTTGACGGTTTCTCCCTGGATGACTTATTCCATGCCCCGGAGTTCTCATCATCCTGAAAATTCGCGGTGATTGAGTAGCCAGGTCCCCGGCGCTTGACATAACAGTGAATTTGCCTTAATTTTACAATGGGAGTGTGTGCTCTAAGGACATTTGCGAGAAACTGAGAGTGTCCTTAGACGATCCTGGCGTTGAGCTTGTAGGCGGAGTCCTGAGTGTCCGGGCGCCATCGAGTCTTCCCACATTTACGAGATCCGGCATGTGGAAGAGTGTATTGCTGCGGGTAAAACCGAAAGTCCTCATCATGCCCCTGGATGACAGTCTGGAAATCATGCGGACGACCGACAAACTTCGCCGCTCCTGGGATTTTCTGTATCCTGAAGAGAAACTGGGGGATTGAGCCCGCCTGGGTTCTGGAGATAGTGGCTATTGTCAGGGCGCCGCATTTGAGGATATGCTTCTCAAAAGCCCAGTATCCTTTGTGTCCCAGGTCGAGTCGATTGCTTGCGGGCCCGGGCGGCGGCAAGGCGGTTTCAGAATACGATTTTTAGAACTTGGAGATAAGGAGAAGAGATGTTCAAGGATTTTCGTGATTTTATCAGCAGAGGCAATGTAATCGATTTAGCCGTGGCGGTTATCATAGGCACGGCTTTCAATGCCATCGTCAAGTCCCTGGTGGATGACATTGTGATGCCCGTGATCGGCATTATACTCGGTCGAGTCGATTTCACCGCGCTCATGGTTCAGTTGGGTGATGCGAGTATCACTTATGGCAATTTCATTCAGGCTGTTATCAACTTCCTGCTCATCGCGTTGGTGGTGTTCATCATGGTACGGAGCATCAACAAAGTGCAGAAGTTAGCAGCGAAGAAAGAAGAAGAGGCGGCTCCGGCGGAACCATCGATGGAAGAGAAGCTGCTAACCGAAATTCGCGATTTGCTAAGGTCGAAATAACTCCCCGATTCTCCATTGGGGGTTATGATTCCAGCTTCCATAATTCAGCCTGACGAGTCGGTTTAGTATTTATTCGCTTTCATGGGCTTCTTGCCGCGTTTCGTTCAGCTATCGTTTCAACATCGTCCTAGTTTAGGAGCTCCGTGTTGAACAAGAGTCTGATTACCAATCTCATCGCCCTGGGTTTCATTGTTGGTGGTTTTCTTTCACCATGGTATTCCAGGCAGATTGTGTTGGCGGGAATCTTCGCATTCTCCGGCGCGCTTACCAACTGGGCGGCGGTGCATATGCTCTTTGAAAAAGTGCCGTTCGTTTATGGTTCGGGCATTATTCCCCTGTACTTCGAAGATCTCAAAAAAGGCATTAAGGAACTCATCATGGAACAGTTTTTCCGGGATGAGAGTGTTGCCCGTTTTTTAAGCGAAAACGCGACGGCTCTCACCGAGGGCACTCATCTTTCGGGCATTCTCGATATGATGGATTACGATGGTGCCTTTGATACCCTCAAAGACATGGTGCTGAATTCGGGTTTCGGGGCCTTTCTACGGCTCTTCGGCGGGGGGGAAACTCTGGAAAAGCAAAGGCTGCTGTTCCGGGCGAGGGTGCAGGAAGTGGTTCAGGAACAGGTTTCCCGTCCGGAATTCAAGGAAAGGATACGCAGCCAACTGAACGATCCTGGGCTGCGGGGCCAGGTGGTTCTTCGACTGGAAAAACTCATTGAAAATAGGCTGAAGGAGCTCACGCCTCTGATGGTGAAGGACATGATGCAGAAGATGATTCGGCGCCATCTGGGCTGGCTGGTTGTCTGGGGCGGTGTCTTCGGCGGACTCATTGGGCTGGCGATGAGTTTCATCTCGATATAGGCGGAACCGGCGTAAAAAAAGGCCCTGCCGGAGGTTGGGCAGGACCCTGAGTCTGTCTCTATTCGATCCGGGTGAGCAGACCGTAGGTGTCGGGACGGCGATCCCGGAAGAACTGCCAGGTGCTTCGAACTTCGCGAGCCATGGCCATGTCCATGTCGTGGACGATCAGCTCATCTCTGTCTCTGCTAGCGATTTTCTCGATTTGGCCTCGCGGATTGACAAAATAGGACTGGCCATAGAATTCACCGATGTCCCAGGGCTGTTCACGTCCCACCCGGTTGATGGCGCCGATGAAGCAGCCGTTAGCCACAGCCGATGCCGGCTGTTCGAGTTTCCACAGGTATTCTGAGAGTCCGGCGACCGTTGCCGAGGGATTCACGATGTATTCGGCCCCGTTGAGCGCCAGGCCGCGCCAACCTTCGGGGAAGTGGCGGTCGTAGCAGATATAGACTCCGAGTTTACAGTACTGAGTATCGAAAACCGGCCAATCCTCTCCGCCGGGTTTGAAGAAGAATTTCTCCCAGAACCCCGCTACCTGGGGGATGTGGGTTTTACGATATTTTCCCAAATAGCCGCCGTCGGCGTCGATAACGGCGGCGGTGTTGTAGAAAACCCCCGTTATGGCTTCCTCATAGATGGGGGCCACAATCACCATATGATGTTTCTTAGCCAACTCCCGCATGAGTTGGGTGGTGGGTCCATCGGGTATTTTTTCGGCGGCATCGTACCATTTTCTGTCCTGGCTGGGGCAGAAATATGGCTGGGTGAACACCTCCTGAAAGCAGAGAACCTGAACACCCTGCTTGCCGGCCTCCTCAATGAGAGGTAGGTGGGCATCGATCATACTTTTACGGATTTCCTCAGGTTCTTTGTCGGTGCTTGTCTTGAGGGCCATCTGTACCAGACCCCCGCGCAGTATGGACATATATATACTCCTTATCTATTATTCACTCAATGAATTGCACTTCGACCAGTCCCATGGCATCTAGTTTATCTCTCTCAATGGATTGTTCGGATGTTGGGTCCAGTTCATGTAGGGCAGTCCGTTCTCCTTGGGTTTCATGGTAATGCAATCAGGCACCGGGCACACATGCAGGCACAGGTTGCAACCTACACAATCGTCTTCCACGACTTCATAGCGATTGCCGCCTTCGCTTCTCTCGGTTTTCTTAATGGCCTGATGCGAGGTGTCTTCACATGAGATGTGACAGCGGCCGCACTCGATGCAGAGTTCCTCGTCGATAACCGCCTTCAAATCGTAATTCATATTCAAGTCGTTCCAGTCGACGAGATTGGAAACGGCCTTGCCACGATAATCGCCGATCGTTTTATATCCCTTCTCATCCATGAAATTGGACAGTCCATCGATCATGTCTTCGACGATGCGGAAGCCATAGAGCATGGCCGCGGTACAAACCTGAAGACCACTGGCACCCAGGGCGATGAATTCGGCCGCGTCCTCCCAGGTGCCGATTCCTCCGATGGCCGATATCTCAAGGTCTTGGGTGTCACGATTGCCGGCTATGGCCCCAACCATGTGAAGGGCTATGGGCTTCACGGCCGAACCGCAGTACCCGCCGTGAGTGCCCTTTCCATCGACGGCCGGCAGGGGAGCCATCGTGTCCAAGTCGACGCCGATGACGGAGTTGACGGTATTGATCAGCGCGACTCCATCGGCTCCGCCGGCTTTCGCGGCTTCGGCGGGAAGCAGTATGTCGGTGACATTCGGGGTCAATTTCGTGAACACAGGAATGTCAACGGCTTCTCTCACCCATCGTGTTGCGCTTTCTACCATTTCCGGTACCTGACCAATGGCGGAACCCATGCCGCGTTCACACATACCATGGGGACAACCCAGGTTCAACTCGATTCCTTGAACCCCCGCCTCCGCGATTCTGATGGCCAGTTCCTTCCAAATCGCCTCTTCCATCGGGGCCATCATGGAACCGATGATTACCCGGTCGGGCCATTCTGAGCGAACCTCCCGGATTTCCTGAAGATTGGTTTCCAGGGGCCGATCAGTAATGAGTTCGATGTTGTTAAAGCCTATGATTCCCCTGTTGGGGTCGTGATGGGCACCGTATCGGCTGGTTACATTCACGACAGCGGGATCGGGGCCCATGGTTTTCCATACCACACCGCCCCAGCCGGCTTCGAAGGCCCGCACGACGTTGTATCTCTTGTCCGTGGGCGGCGCCGAGGCCAGCCAGAACGGATTGATACAGTCTATGCCCGCTATTTTGCAGCTTAAATCAGCCATGTTCTTCCTCCACCTCCTTCGGTTTTTCAGCCAGATAGTCGTTGATAGAATCGGCCGCCCTCGAGCCGTCTTCGACGGCCTGTACGGTCAGATCCTCACCACTGTCGATGCAGTCACCGCCGGCAAAAACTCCCGGCAGGCCCGTGTGCAGGTTTCCCTGAACTCTCACTTTCCCCTTCTCAATCGAAAGACCGGCCAGCGATTCCTCATCGAGTACCTGTCCAATGGCTGTCAGTATCAAGTCGGCCTGAAGTTCGAACTCCTCACCTTTTCCAATGAGTTTCCCGTCTTTGAGGGCGGTTCGTTCGAAACGGATTCCGCTCACCCTCTCATTCCCTATCAGCGATATCGGCTTGGCCCAGTAGATAACACGCACATCGTTCACGCGTACCAAATCTTGCTCCCACGCGGTGGCCGGCATCTGATCCGCTCCCCGCCGATACACCAATGTGACACTCCGGGCTCCCAGGCGGGAGGCCTGAACGGCAGCATCGATGGCGGTGTTGCCGCCGCCGATGACGACGACGCTATCCTCTACCTTCAAATTGTGAATTACTGGGGCCTGCCGGATCCGTTCGATGAATCCGACGGCGCTCTCAACCCCGGGCATGTCTTCCCCTTGAATACCCAGTGTATTCACGCTTCTCAGTCCGACAGAGATGAAAATCGCATCGAATCGCGATCGGAGTTCGGCCAGTTTGAGATTCTTCCCGAGATCGCGGCCGTATTCCACGCTTATTCCCCCGATCGACATCAGGAAATTCACCTCTTTCTGGGCGAAGTCGTCGGTCATTTTATAAGCCGCCAGTCCATATTCATTGAGCCCGCCGGGTTTTGGCCTGGACTCAAAAACAGTGACGTCATGCCCGTACATGGCTGAACGATGCGCGCAGGACAATCCCGCCGGCCCACCGCCGACTACGGCGATTTTCCTGCCAGTACCGGCCGCTCTTGTAAATGGGCTGGGACTCTCGGCTTTGAGAAAATGATCAACCGCATAGCGTTGGAGTTCGCCGATGTTGACAGGCTTCTCGCCGGTTTCGTTGAGAACACACCCTCCCTCGCAGAGTATTTCGGTAGGGCATACACGGGCACAGGTACCACCCATGATATTGGCTGTGAGTATTGTCGCGGCCGATCCTTTCAGGTTTTGGGTGCGGATCTGGTGAATGAATTTAGGCACATCGATGGAAGTGGGGCAGACCTTTGTGCACGGCGCGTCATAGCAGTAGAGACACCTCGCGCTTTCCGCCATGGCCTGAGCTTCGCTTAACAGCGGGTGTATATCGGCGAAATTGGCATCAATTTGGGCGGCACTGAGGCGCTCACCATTGGACGAACCGATGATTCGTTCGCTCATCGTATCATTCCTCCCGGGTTTTTTCCTATCATACACCATTTATGTTTCCATGTGGGGAATTTTTTCCTCTAAAGAAGATGAATTCTTCGTTGTGGAAATCTCAACCGGCCCGCATGGCTTGGCGGCGGCGGCTTTCTGAGAAATGGAGACCGCGTTTCGATGCCCGCGTCGATGAAGGAGACTGAGAATTCTTCTTGGGATCTACGCTATGAACCGGTGGATTAGAGGAGGGTTCTCGATCGAGAATCCGCGCTGCCTTTGGAGTCGGCAATGCCACCGGAATGGGAGAATGAGTCGATCTGTCAGAGCCGCTTCTTTTCCTCTCGCCATACCATCAAGGCAGACATCATCCGGGGAAACCCCACTGTGACGGCTGTCTGGAGAATCGCGTGTTCCACTTCCTCTGGCCTGCACCCGGCTTGTATCGCCTTTTCGATGTGACTCCTCAATGCCAAGTCGAACTGGCTCGCTGCCGCGATACCCACTTTGATGAGGGCACAGGTTTGAGCATCCAGTGGGCCCGATCCAAGGGCCTTGCCGAATTCTTCGTAGGCCCGATGAGCTTCAGGATAGCTTTGCCGGAAGTAATTCCAATTTTCCTTTCGTACTTCCATGCGTCCCCTCCTAGGGTATAGCTCAGCCATGCATGCCCGCTTTCGGGCATTGCTTCTGCTATTTCTTCTTCCTGCGGTCGACTTGCTGGAAGGTTCTACGCCTCCTCGGTGTGGATGCGTCAATCCCTTTGAGGCTGTTGATGCGCTTCCTAAGAGTGTTTACCGCGGCGTCCAATTCCTTCTTGACAATGTTGTCAAGATCATTGGGATCATCCGGTAGTTTTTCCTTCTCAACAGCCTCATCTTCGTTCATACCAGTTGCCATATTGATTATAATGATAGTCCTTCGCTGGCAAAAATGCAAGTTAGCGCCATGCATAACCGGAAATTTGCTTGGAATAAGCTGTGTCGCAGCAGAAATTCTTTCAAAACAGCTCACTTCGCGCTCCATAACTCCCTCCAAGGGCGAGAGCCGAAGCGAATTCTTCAGGGACGACTGACTGTCTCGACGGTTGGTTTCACAAGGATGCTCTTGTCCATGCCTCTCATTTCCGGTGTATAATCAGGATAGACTTCAAAATGAAGCGCGAATACAAGGAGCGATATATGAAAAAGCTATTCGGGATTGTATTGATGCTTGCACTGCTGTTCATGGGATGCCAGAAAAAGGCCGATACCATGGCTTCGGATGGAAGCGATGATGTCCTACGAGTCGTCAATCTCATCAATGGCACCAGGGGGGATAAGTCCTTTTTTGATTCTTCCGCCGCCGGAATGGATCTTATCAAGGCGGAGTACGGTGACAAGGTGGAAGTAAGAACCATCGAGATGAGCTATGATGAAACCAAGTGGGAGCCCACCTTGCTGGACACTGTCGACCAGGACTGGGATATCATCATCGTCGGAACTTGGCAGATGACTGAAATGCTTCAGGAAGTGGCTCCAGATTCTCCTGATACCAAATTCGTCATCTATGACACCGCGGTGGATTACTCTCTGGGCGGCCTCGAGAATGTTTACTCGATTAGCTACAGCCAGAATGAGGCGTCTTTCGTTGCCGGCGCCCTGGCCGCGTCCATTACCAAATCCGATATGCCTCTTACCAACGAGGCACCGATAATCGGATTTCTCGGCGGCATGAATATTCCGGTAATCAACGATTTCTTGGTGGGCTACATCGAGGGTGCCCAGTATGTCGACCCAGACACTAGGGTAGCGATTTCATACATCGGTTCTTTCAGTGATACGGCCAAGGGCAAGGAAATGGCTATGGCCCAATATAATTTGGGAGCCGACATTGGTTACAACGTCGCCGGTCAGGCGGGACTCGGCCAACTGGACGCGGCTAAAGATATGAACCGCTATGCCATCGGCGTGGATTCCGATCAGGCGGCCATTTTCATGTCCTCAGATCCCGACAAGGCGGAATTGATTACCACCAGTGTGCTCAAGCGGGTCGATATGTCTTTACTCAGAGCTGTGAAGATGCACATGGAGGGCACGGCTCGCTATGGTGAAAAGGAGGTACTTGGATTTGCCGAAGAGGGTGTCGGCTTGGCGAAGAACGATATCTACATGAACCTGGTGTCTGAAGAGATTCAGGAGCAGATGGAGGCCATTGAAATGAAAATCCGCAATGGAGAGATTCAGGTAAGCTCGGCATTCGGCATGGAGTCTAATATGCTGGAGGCCCTGAAAAACTCTGTGAAGCCCTAGTAATCTCAATCGCAATCCGCCCTTTTCCCCGGTTCTCCGCGACCGGGGATGCTCGAGTCCCAACTCGCTCGGGGAGTATACATGCCTGTCGTGCCTGTTGAAATTCTGAAAATGGAGAATATCACCAAGGTCTATCCCAACGGAATCGTTGCCAGCAAGGATGCTACATTTTCCATTTCCGCGGGAGAAATCCACGGTTTGGTAGGGGAAAATGGTGCGGGAAAAACCACGGTTATGCAAATTCTCTTCGGACTGACCCAGTGCGAACAGGGGCGCATACTGCTTAACGGCAGTCCCATCCATATTGACTCCCCCAATACGGCCATTGCCCACGGTATCGGCATGGTGCATCAACATTTCATGTTGGTGCCATCACTCACCGTGGCGGAAAATCTCGTGCTGGGCATCGAGCCCCGCAAAGGCCTCACCTTGAATCTCTCCGATGCAATCCGCATAACCCGGGAACTCTCCGAGAAGTATAATCTGAGGGTGGATCCGCATGCCGTAGTGCGCGATCTCCCGGTGGGTACCAAACAGAAAGTGGAGATTCTTAAGGCCTTACACCGGGGTGCTAGGATACTCATTCTAGACGAACCCACGGCTGTGCTTACTCCTCAGGAAACCAACGAACTCTTCGATGAATTGAGAGTACTGAGGGAAAAGGGCAATACGATTATTTTCATCTCTCACAAGCTCAATGAAGTGAAGGCATTATGCGATCGAGTGACGGTGATGCGTGCTGGGGAGATTCAGGGCGTTTTTGATGTCGCCGATATCTCCGAGCAGGACATCAGCAGGCTCATGGTGGGCCGGGATGTGGTACTCACTGTAGAAAAGCAAGCAGCTACACCCGCAGAGGTGGTTCTCGATGTTCGGGAACTCAAGGTGGTGAACCGCTTCAGCAAGCTTGTGGTGGATGCTGTCTCTTTTTCGGTTCGTAAGGGGGAGATTTTGGGTATCGCCGGCGTGGAGGGAAACGGCCAGCGGGAGTTGGTGGAGGCCCTCACCGGATTGGGGCGCTATGCCTCCGGAACACTGAGCATCACCGGTTCGGATATTCACAAACTGAGTATCAGGCAGATACGCAATTTGGGTACTTCCCATATTCCTGAGGACCGCATGATCTATGGTTGCGCCGCGGAGTTGAGCATCGAAATGAACCTCATTGCCTGCAAGCACGATCATGCGGAATTCAACCGCGGGAATCTGTTGATGGATATGAACGCCGTACGCGCCGTTTCCAGTGAACTTGTGTCCGAATACCGCATTCTTTGTTCATCGGCTCAACAGAAGATAAGGCGTTTGTCCGGAGGGAACATACAGAAGGTGGTTGTCGCCCGGGAATTTTCCAGCAAGCCCCGCCTCATCATTGCCGATCAGCCCACCCGGGGTATTGATGTGGGTGCGTCCGAGCTCATCCGTAATCGTCTCGTTGAACTGCGTGATGAGGGATCCGCTATATTGCTGGTCTCAGCCGATTTGAACGAGGTGATGGAACTCTCAGACAGTCTCATTGTGATGTTCGGCGGTGTTATCACCGCCTATATCGAGGACTCTTCGACAATCACAGAGGAAGAACTGGGTCTGTATATGCTGGGCTTGAGAACTCAGGACAGCCAGGTGATTAAGAGGGTTTGTCATGACTAAATCGCGGCGATTTTTTGAAGTGTATCGCAGCGCTCTGGCCATACTCATTGCTCTTCTCATCGCATTGGGAATCATTCTTTCAGTAAGTGACATGCCCGCTCTGGCCTTGAGGCACTTTCTTTTGGGCCCCCTGGACAGCTTGCGGCATATCGGCAATGTGCTGGAATTGATGGTGCCCCTGCTCTTCACCGGGCTGGCCGTCAGCGTGATGTTCTCCGCGGCTCAGTTCAATCTTGGCGCGGAAGGGGCATTGTTCTTCGGAGCCATTGGAGCCTCTTTTCTGGCGGTGAACTGGAATCTGCCCCCGATAATCCATCCGATCGTGGCGATACTCTGGGGAGGACTCATCGGTTCGGTATTCTGCGCTGTTCCCGGCGTATTGAAGATTAAGTGGGGTTCTTCCGAATTGGTATCCTCGCTGATGTTCAATTACATCGCCTACTTCTTCGGTATATACCTCATTAACTACTTCCTCCGCGATGTGAATGCCGGCGCCATGGTGTCCTTTCCCTTCTTGCAAAGCGCCCGTTTGTTGAGAATTATACCGAAAACCCGAGTTCATTTCGGGCTCATAATAGCGGCTTTCATGGTTCTCGTTACAACCGTGTTCATGTTTCGGACCCGCTGGGGTTATCGCATCCGGGTGGTGGGGCAGAACATCAATTTCGCCCGTTACGCGGGGATCAGCACGGATCAGACGATCATTCTCTGCCAGGTGCTGGGCGGATTCATTGCCGGCATGGGAGGGTCTATCGAGGTACTCGGCCTCTACCGCCGATTCACATGGCAGTCTCTGCCGGGCTATGGCTGGACCGGGTTGATTGTGGCGATCCTGGCACGCAACAACCCAGCCTATGTGCCTGTGGCGGCATTCTTTCTGGCTTACTTAAGAATCGGTGCCGATATCATGTCCCGAAGAAGCGATGTGCCCAATGAATTTGTGGGCATCATCCAAGGAGTAATCATCATACTCATCGCTGCTGAGAGTTTCCTCGCGAAATCGAGGCACCGCATCGTGGTGAGGGAGGCGATGACATGAATCAGGTATTCCAGATCATCCTCAGTCCCCAGTTCGCCTACTCGGTGCTGAGAGTTTCCACTCCGATTCTCTTTGCCACTCTCGGAGCACTGATTTCTGACAAGGCGGGTGTCATCAACATCGCCCTGGAAGGCATCATGCTCATTTCGGCTCTGGCCGGGGTGATTTTTTCGGCCATCACAGGCAGCGCGATTCTGGGCCTTTTCATGGCGGTTATTTTCGGAGGCCTGATGGGTTTGAGCCTGGGGTATTTCTCCCTGAACTTGAAAACTGATGTCATTTTGGCGGCGGTGGCCATCAACCTCATTGCCTCCGGCGGTACGGTATTCATTCTCTTTCTGGTGGCGGGTGACAAGGGCATATCCTCATCCCTGGCATCCAAGGTACTGCCGAAGATTAACATACCCGGTCTTGAGAGCATTCGGGGAATTGGTCCCATACTCTCTGGACACAATGTGCTTACCTACCTGGCATTTCTCTCAGTGCTGATTATCTGGTTCCTTCTCTACAAGACCCCCTTGGGGCTGCGCATCCGGGCCGTGGGTGAGAATGAGCATGCCGCCGATTCGGTGGGTATCAGTGTGGTGAAAACCCGCTACATCGCCCTGGTACTCAGCGGCGTCATGGCCGGATTCGGCGGCGCCTACATGTCCATGGGATACGTTTCATGGTTCAGCCGAGATATGACTGCCGGCCGGGGATTCATCGCGTTGGCCGCCGAGGCCATGGGGGGGGGCACCCCCATTGGATGTGTGCTTACCTCCCTGCTCTTTGGGTTTTTCGATGCCTTGTCCAACTCTCTGCAGCTCCTGAAGATACCCTATGAGTTTGTCAGTATGATTCCCTACCTCGCCACGGTAGTGGGTCTGGTAATCTACACCATTCGTAAGACCAAGAAGCTGCGCAGGGTTCAAACCAGAGCCGACATCGGCCATTCCCCATGAGGATTCCCGTCATCATGGACTGCGACCCCGGGCATGACGATGCCATCGCCTTGGTGCTGGCCCATGGGCTGAAAGAAATCGACGTACTCGGGGTATGCACCAGCGCCGGCAATCAAACCATCGAGAAAACCACACACAACGCCCGGAAAATCCTGGAATTTTTGCACAGCGATATCCCGGTAGCCCCCGGCGCGCCCAAGCCCCTGTTTCGAAACCTCATCACCGCCGCTTCGGTTCATGGCGAAAGCGGTCTGGATGGCCCTGTCCTGCCCGAGCCGCGGCGGCCCGAATCCGGAGTCTCGGCTTTTCAGTTGATGGTGAAAATACTCGAGGAGAGTCCCAATCCTGTAACCATCATATCCACCGGCGCCCTGACAAACCTGGGTATGTTGCTTTTGGCTCGGCCGGATCTGAAGTCGAAAATCGAGCGAATCAGTCTGATGGGTGGCAGTGTCATCGGCGGTAACTGGACCCCTTCGGCCGAGTTCAACATTCTCATAGACCCCGAGGCCGCCCAGCTGGTGTTTTCCTCCTCTCTTCCCATCACGATGGCTCCCTTGGATGTTACCCATCGGGCCATCATTACCACGGAGGATATCGAAAGCTTCCGAAGAATCGATACCAGGGCGAGTATCATGGTGGCCGAGCTGTTGGACTTCTTCAAAATATATCATGAGAATCACTTCGCGCATTTCGGCGGCAGCCCCCTGCACGATCCCTGCGCAGTGGCCGTGTTAGTGGCGCCCCATATATTCAGCTTTCACAAGGCCAGGGTGGAGGTGGAATGCCACGGTGAGTTGACAGACGGCTGCACAGTAGTGGATTTTGCGCAGGGGGTAAGCTATGGCAACATCACCGGCCGTATTCCCCTGGAGGAAGCGAACGTGGATGTGCTGGTCGATGTGAATCGCAGCGCCTTCGTGACCCTTCTTTCCGATGTGTTGAGGTGTTTAACCTAGGCGGCATGTTGATATACTGATGACTTTGGAGGCAATGGGCGCTTTGGCGGGCATGGCACGGAACATCATCATCGACTGCGATCCGGGCATCGACGATGCCCTGGCAATCTTCATGGCTCTTTCTTCAAGCCGGTTGAATGTGCTGGGGATTACCACAGTAGCGGGGAATGTAAACATCGATCTGGTAACTCGGAATGCCCTGTCTCTGCTGAGTGTCGCTGGCCGCCGGCTACCGGTTTGCCGCGGTGCCTCAGGACCCTTCTTGGGGGCACGGCGCGAGGGTGGGCATGTGCACGGGGAAAACGGATTAGGCGGTATCGAATTGCCCGAGCCGATCTTCGGCGAGAATGCCCGTTCGGCGACAGATTTCATCAAGGAGAGCGCAGAAGCATACAGCGGAAATCTTGATTTAGTCGCCATCGGTCCCCTAACCAATATCGCATCGGTTCTGACCATGTATCCCGCCCTGACCCGCCATGTTCGGCGCATCACCATGATGGGCGGCTCGGCGGGATCGGGTAACGTTTCCCCGGCGGCGGAATTCAATATCTTCGCCGATCCCCACGCCGCCGCCGCGGTGTTTCAGTCGGGAATACCCATCGACATGTACGGCCTGAATGTTACCAACCGGGCCTACATCACCGATGAGGAGGTGGACGCGCTCAGAGCCACAGGCAAAACCGTTCCGCTGCTCTGCTGTAGCATGCTGCGATGTTATGCCGATTTTTATAGAAGCGTGGGACGTTCGGGGTTAGCCCTTCACGATCCCTTTGCCATGGCCTGTGTCATTGATGAGAGTCTTGCTGAGCGTAAGGAATGCCATGTCGCGGTGGAAACGCACGGAAAAATCACCCGGGGTAAAACCGTCGTCGATTTTCTCGGAGTGACAGGAAAGCCGGCACAAACCCGGGTGGCCATGGAGCTGAATCGGGAAGGCTTCATCAGACTGATGAGCAGTTTACTCTGTGCCTATCAATAGAAAAGGAACACAGGCGGGCCACATCTCGGGCGTAGATCCCCATGGATGAGCGCCGATATGTTCAACGGCCCTGAACCGGGGGTGTGAAACCTTTAACTTGAAGTTCCGGCGCGGATAATTCCGCGCCGGAACTAGAGACTATTCGATAACAGTAATGCGTCCATAGGTGGCTGGGGCGATGACACCGGCATCCATGGAATGGATGTAGTCAATTACGACATCACGCTGGTAGGCTGAGGTATCGTACTGATAACCGTCCATCATGCTGTATCCATCGCCACCGGCTGCCATGAATGAGTTAGTGGAAACCTTGAAAGTAGCGTTCGGATCGATGGGCTGACCGTGGATGAGAATGTCTCTGGACGTCCCCGTCGTGAAATCGACTGTGAAGCTCACCCCATCGGAAACCTGCGGGAAACCGCCTTTCCCCCGGGGGATGGTGGCGACGAAATCAAACATCTCTTGCACCTGGGCCCCACTCATTTCGACAGTCATCACTGAATTATCGAAGGGCAGCACATCATAGATGAGTTTTTTGTCGATATCCCCTTCGGGTATTTCGGCTCTAATGCCGCCGCCGTTCTGGATGGCGAAATCGGCGCCCTGGGATTTGGTGGCCCATAGCATGGCATCGGCTACCATATTACCGAGAGCGGCCTCTTTTAGCCGGATTTGTTCATGCTCAAAGTGACCGTCGGCGTAGCCGATTACCTCTGAGAGTTTCGACTCCACCTGATCGTAGTATGGAGTAAGTGCGCTTAACAGAAAGGGATCTTCCTCAATTTCCGTCCCGACAAAGGTGTAGACGGTTTCTCCATCGTCATCTTTTTCGGCATTTTTCAGATTCACCGGGATGGGCTCCCAGACGAAATCGACCACTTCGCCGTCTGTGATGGTAAGGACGGCCTTACCCACATACAGTCCCCATTGCCAGGCTGTAACGATGGGAGTTCCGTTGACAATAACGGCTTCCTCCAATTTCGTGTGGCTGTGACCGTCAATAATAAGGTCGATGCCCTCAACGTTCGCGGCCAAACGGCGGGAGCCAGGGAAGTTTTCATCGTCGTACAGGCCCAAGTGTACCAATGCGATGATAACATCCACCTGAGGTTCAAGTTCGGCAACCATGCGCTTAGCGGCTTCCACTTCATCCTCAAACAGCAGATCGCCGGTAATGTCGGGCGAGGTGACTATAGGGGTTTCGGTTGTGGTAAGACCGAAAATGCCCACAGTGAGATTGTCGAATTTCTTGATAGTATAGGGTTCGTAAAGCAATAACCCATCACTGCCGTACACATTGGCCGATATAAAGGGAAAATTGGCCATGCGCTGCTGTTCTTCCAGAGTGGAAAGGGGCTTATCAAATTCGTGATTGCCCAGGGCGACGGCATCATAACCAACGTAGTTGTATCCAACGATATCCGAAGCAGCTTCGAAGAAGTTGGACTCAGGGCGGCCCGTGTTCACGTCACCGGCATCAAGCATGAGAACATTCTTGTGTGCATCGCGGGTGTCCATGGCGAGGGTGGCGATGGCCGGTAGCCCGCCCACGTTCGGAGCCGGATAGTTGAAAAACTTCAATGGATGACCGTGAGTATCATTGGTGTGGAGAATAACGAGTTCCTCAGTGCCTTTCATGGGCGCTTGCGCTGCGCCATTGGCCATTAGGGAAAGAGGAGCCGCTACAATGAAAACCAAGGCCAGAAGCAGTGAGAATCGATTCTTATACTTTTTATACATTGGAGAACCTCCTAATTACCGGACCATTATACCAGCATTGGATAAGTTTGGATAGAGGAAAACGCGTTTTCTTCGAGAATTATCGCTTGCCGTTGAAATTATCTATTATCCGGCCGGCGGACAAGATAAATTCGGCATTTTTGTTCTAGTAGCCGCTCCAGACGCTGTTGACTGCCATCCATATTCAACGGATGGCCGCTAGTTGCCCGGAATCATCCTTCTGATGAGAGCTTCGGGGTACCCGCGTGTCCGCATCTTTCGTCTAAAGGGCTCAAAAGGCCATGGACAACGCTCGAAAACCATGGTTTTCCGCTCGGGATTCAGAATCATATAGCGTGCCGACACATCCTTGTCCCTGGGCTGGCCGACACTCCCGGGATTTGCCAGGTGGGGAGCCTCCGTATAGTGGAGTTCCCTGCCGTAAGGAATTCTTTTGGCCCTAACCCCGAAATCAGGTTCGTAAGTCCATAGGGCGGGCAGATGCGTATGGCCTACCAGGGTCAGGGGAGTCGTGGTGGCGGCAAGAACTCTTCCCGCGTCCAATGCTGTGAGTGTATAGCCCCAGATTGGGTTGTCTAGATTTCCATGAACAAGAGTTATCGACTGCTGAATCAACACGGTTGGAAGGCCGGCCAGCAAGGCCTTTCGGGCATCGTCGAGCAGCTTGCGGTGTAGATGGAGGGCGGCCCGGGCATCATGGTTGAAATGGGCCGCGTCGACAATCCCGGCAGCCGCCTGGTCGTGGTTTCCGGCTACCATCAGGGCATCCAGGTCGCGAAGGAGGTCGAAGCAGGCTAGTGGATCGGGGCCGTACCCGAAGATATCCCCCACCACCCATATCTTTCTGTACCTTCCCGCGACGCTTTCCAGAACGGCTTCGAGGGCTTCGAGATTGCCGTGAATATCGGCAAGGACGAGTATGGGAGCGGACATAGAGACTCCAATTTTGCTATTATTGTGGGAGGGAGCTCAATTGTTCAATAATATCCGAGCCAAATTCGCTGAGAAATACACCAATGTCTGGTCACTTCTATCCGATACCGACCGCTTCGTCTCCCGCGCCGGACTATTGCCCCGCTTCGAGGGGCAGCTTCGGCAGTGGCGCGCTGGTCTCCAATCCGCCAAGGGAAACGGCGACATCGCCAGGGAAATCCGAAACGAAATCGTGGAATTCCGTCGCTGCCGACGATTGGAGGGCTGGGAACTTCGGCTTGGATCGCTGGACATACAGTTAAAGGGCTTCCGTACGGATGATGCCATGGCGGTGGGTTTCCGGCGCATGGTGCTTATGCTTGGAGAGAAGGGGCATGTTCAGTATCTCACCGGAAGCGGCAATCACATTCAACTCGATGAGGAAATCAACGCCCGTTTCCGGGGGAGAGCACCCGTAGAACCGATGGAACCCCACTATCTCTGGTACCGTCGCATGGAGGGTGTCCTTGAGCTGGCCGGAGCAGACTCTCAGTCCAACGAATCTCAGGAAAGACTCGGCAAGTACATCCAAGATCACAAATCCGATTTAGTTCGGGTTCTCTATAAACTCGTATGAGATGCGCAGCGCCTTCATGCCGATATCATGTGTGTTTTCTTCTGATCATTAGTGGGTTCCCGATTTCGGGCCTGGATAAACGCGTCCACTATTTTAGGGTCGAACTGGATGCCCCGATTCTTTCGAAGCTCTTCAACGGCCGCTTCTTCGGAAATCGCGACACTGTAGCAGCGGTCACTCGTCATCGCGTGAAAGGCGTCCGCCACGGAAATAATACGGGCATACAGGGGTATTTCCTCACCTTTGATGCCCCGAGGATAGCCATTGCCATCCCAGAATTCCTGATGAGATAAGGCCATCTCCGCCACCTTCTTGAAACTGGGGAAATTTCCAAGCAGGTCATGGGCGATTTTCGGATGCTGCTTCATTATGGCCATCTCCTCCTCATCCAGTTTGCTTTGCTTGAACAGAATGCTATCGGGCATTCCTATCTTGCCGATGTCGTGCAATAAGAGGGCGGCCTTGAGCGTTCTGTCGACCTTGACATGCATCTCCTGAGCGATGGATACACCGAGATTCAGTACATTCTGGCAGTGATCACTCGTTTCCGCGTCTCTCAACGCGAGTGTCTGAGCTAAACTCAGTATAAGCTCATCAATCCGCTGTTCCATGACGGCGGCATCGGCCTCTACCTTCACCAGTTTTCGCATAGTAAGAAGGTTTTCGATGCGCGCATCGAGCTCTCGGATGTTGATGGGTTTGGGCAGGTAATCGTCGGCGCCGATGCCCAGGGCCTTGAGCTTCGGTTCATCACCTGCCCTGGCCGTGATGAGAATGACTGGTAAATCCTTGTATTCAGCATCATATCTGATTCTCTCAAGTAGCCCATAACCGTCCAGTTCGGGCATCATGATATCGGTAACAATGAGGTCTACATCATGCCCTTCGCGGAGATATTCCCATGCCTCCAGACCGTTCTTCCTGCTAACAACCTGATAACCGAAAATCGTGAGAATTCTCGAAATGTAATTCCTCAGATCATCAGCGTCCTCCACAATGAGAACGCGCCGCGACGAATGGGATTCGGCCTCCACAGTCTCCGTTTTCTCCTGAACAAAATCGATTGGGGACTCAACCAGGGCCAGGTGACTGATGGGGATATGAGAGAAATCAGATTGACGGCGGTTCATGGTAGTCGAATTGCCGTCCGTCATGAATTTCGATTCGTCCAAGACGTTGATACTGCGGCGTTCCATCAAGGCTGTGGAATCGAGTTCCAGGAGATTCGTCGGCAACCTTATGGTAAAGACAGTTCCGATTTTCAAGACACTGTCCACGAGGATGCTGCCACGCAGCAGTTCAACCGAAGCCTTCGCGATCGCGAGGCCAAGCCCACTTCCACCATAGGACTGAGCCGAGGGTTCCATTATCTGCTCAAATCGTTCGAAGATGTGGGGAAGACTGGCCTTGGGTATTCCTGGACCCGTGTCGGCAACTGTAATCACCATGCTCTTGGCATCGTTCTTCAATTCGACAGCGATTTCACCCCTTTCAGTGAATTTGAGGGCATTCTTGATGAGATTCGTGATAATGCGATCGTAGTGGTAAGGATCGATGTATATCGGATTGGAACACTCAGAATCGGCCTCGTATAGCAGATTGATCCCCTTATTCGCGGCTATGTCCCGGAATAGGGCGACAATATCGCCGGTATACTCTGCCAGATTCACCTCCGTGAGTCTGAGTTGCTCCTTGTTGGCCTCTATCTTGGAAAAATCCAATATCTGGTTTATCAGATCCAGCAGCCTGATGGAATTGTGATGCATTTGGTTGAGAAGACTGTCTTGATCAGGCGTTGTTTTTCCCACATCCCCCTGCCGCAGGCTCTGCAGCGGAGCGATAATCGACGCGAGGGGTGTTCTTACCTCATGGCTGACATTGGCGAAAAATTGTGTTTTGGTCGTGTCGATGCTCTTCAACTTCTCGTTGGCCTTCGCGAGGTTGTAGCGGGTAACGAAATCCTTGATTCTTTGCCTGCTCGGCAAAATGGAACTCGCTATGGCGAGAATCATTGTTGTGACAATGAAGAAATTATTGTTGAGAAAGATTCCCATGTTTCCAATATCCTGGAATAGGAGAACGGGCAGAACATATCCGGCATAGATAACCGCGCAGCATATGATCGAATGGACAATCCCCAGGGGGATCATCATCGTGAAACTGAATATGACTATGTTCAAGCCGGCATAGTGGGGACTTTTATACCCACCGGTGAGATGGATCCTCGCGATAATCGCGGCCGTACAAACGAAGTACGCCAGCATCTTCAATAGGCTAGAGTATTTATACGCGTTTTTCGGAACTGTCGCCAGCAATATGAGTACGTAACCAATCACAGCCAGAAGGCGTATTTGCAGAAATGTATTGAGCAAATCGGGAGAGAAGAAATAATCGATCAGGCTGAAGGCCAAGAAGACAATGCACATAAAAACGGCAGCAATCCGCAAGTCACTTATGCCC